>FMJZ01007816.1_pt1 | contig 87758 bp, 78 predicted proteins | sample 1987881 | NCBI WGS metagenome assembly FMJZ01 (sample SAMEA4378227, study PRJEB15110) | soil metagenome | biome: soil; feature: Field; material: Soil | place: India | collected 2015-03-11 | depth 0 m
AAAATCTAATGGATTTTCATTTGCCATTATATATGTTTCGCTTTTTTGGGTAGCTTTAGTTTTCTTATTTGACATAGATTAATTTTAGTAGTAGTGACATCTCATTTTCAATGTTTATTTTTGGGCTGTCAAGCCAAAATGAAAATGTCCTGTTTTCACCAAAATGGGAGGTTAAAATAAAATTGTGTCTGATTTATACTTGTAGGGCAGGTATTTGGAAATGAGTAAAACTAAGAAAAATAATACCACAGTTGATAAAAAAATCCAAAAATGCCTAAGTAACATAGTTCATGAACATAGGCAGATTTTTAATAGTAGGTTTGCAGAGTAGACACAATTTTCTTGACAAGTACCGCCAAATAAAGAAGCCAGCTTCCTGTCATAATAACCATTAGCCTTGTTTTCTATGTTGTTTTTAAAATGCATTTGCCGCTCATCCCTGTCCTTAATTTTAAAACATATTCAATTTTATTTCAGCCTTTTATAACTATTAAAAATGTTGCAATTAAACAATTCAGAGGGTTAGATAAATTGTTAGCTGATATTTTATAGGTTAACTCTTAATTTTTTTACTAAAAACTCAGGGTGATAGGACTGCTTTGATAATCTTAAATTTTCCTTATCAAGGTCCTGTTCAAAATTAAGATATGTATATTTATCAGGTAAAACCTCTGCAAAGCTATGGAGTATGTATTGGTAGATGCCTTTATACTTTGTCAAACCCTTAGCAAAGTGAAGTAAAAAAACATCTTCTCCCCGCTCTTCTCCTATGATAAAACCCGCAGGGTCATCACTTACGTAATAGATTATACCGCAGATAGAAAGCTCATCATATAACTCAAAGGCTGTAAGCAAAGGGTAATAATCTGTTTCTTCCTTTTTCTGGCCTGAATCTTTCTGCCATTCTTCAAGTATATATTTTACGTCATTCATTGTCTCTTTTGTTAGAGCCTTAGCAGAAGATGTATATTCTTTTAGAAAGAAATTAAGGAGATTTTTTTTACTATGTAAAGATTTTCCAGAATAGGTTTTTATCTTTTCCTTAAGGTATATGTAGTCAGAATCTCCTTCACGATGGTAGATTTTTATATTATCTAAAGCTTCGACCCATCTTTCATCAACAGGAAAGATAAAATCAAATCCCTTTGATATCTCCTTTAGATAATCTAAATCTATCTCCTTTAATGATTTTGTTGGCATTAGATAGGTATAGTTATCATAACTGAGTCCCTTGATAAAAACCTCTCTATCAATTAAAACTTCGTATTTATGTACCTCTTTAAATAAAAAAAGATTGGCAAAGCTATACTCCGATATCTTAGTATCAAGAGATTTAAATCTGCTCTGTAATAAATCTTTATGTTTTATAGACAGTGGCTCCATTATCATAGGTAACTTTTGTCCATCCCCCTTAAGTTTATTGCTTCTGCCAGATGATGTGACTGGATATTTTCAACCCCATCAAGGTCTGCTATGGTTCTTGCAATTTTTAATATCTTGTTATAGCTTCTTGCAGAGAATTTAAATTTTTCAACCACACTATCTAATAGATCCTGTGAGGAGACATCAAGATGACAAAACTTTTTTATCATTGTAGGAGTTATTCTACTATTATAGTAGTTTTCTTTAATAAACCTTTTTTTTTGTATCTCCCTTGCTTTTATAATCCTCTCTCTAATTTTTTCTGAGGTCTCTTCAGAATTAGTTTTTTTTAGCTCCTTTAAGGGTACACGGGGCAACTCAATGTGTATGTCAATCCTATCAAGGATAGGACCTGAGAGCTTTTTTCTGTACTTAAGTATCTGACTATAGGAACAGCTACAGGGCTTACTTTCGTCACCATAATAACCACAGGGACAGGGGTTCATAGCTGAAACAAGTAAGAAATCTGCAGGATACTGGACGGTTTGGGAAGCCCTTGAGACTATAACTTTTCCTTCTTCCAGAGGTTGTCTTAGGGCCTCAATTACAGGTCTTTTGAACTCAGGAAACTCATCTAAAAACAAAACGCCATTGTGGGCAAGAGATATCTCTCCAGGTTTTGGGGTTGTTCCGCCTCCTACTATTGCAATCTCACTTGCTGTATGGTGGGGAGATCTAAAGGGTCTAATAAGAATCGGCGTGTCCTTTTCCAATAATCCAGAGGAGCTATATATCATCGTAGTCTCAAGGGACTCTTCTATGGTCATAGGTGGCATAATTGTTGGTAGCCTCATGGCAAGCATAGTTTTTCCTGAGCCTGGTGGACCAATCATCAAGATATTATGTTTTCCTGCAACGGCTATCTCAATTGCCCTTTTTGCATAGGCCTGGCCTAATACATCAGATAAATCTAACTGATAATCCTGTTTAATGCTAAAATCTTTTTTTTCAGCCCTTTTAATCTGAAAATCACCTTTAAGAAAGCCAGCCACTTCTAAGATATGTTTTACTGGATAGATAGGTATATCAACAAAGTATGAGACCTCTAATACGTTGTCTTCTGGTATGATAATACCCTTTAAGTTTAATTTCTTTGTTAGAAAGGCTGATGATAAAACCCCCTTAGCCCTTCTAATCTCACCGTTTAGAGATAGCTCACCGGCAATTAAATAACTACTTAGTTTAGTCTTATCAATATTAATACCTTCTGAGATTATTGAGATAGCTATGGGTAGATCAAAGGAGGTGCCTTCTTTTCTTAGGTCTGCAGGAGCTAAGTTTATGGTAATTCTATGCTCAGGGAATGGTAGTTGAGAGTTTTTTATGGCTGATCTAATTCTCTCTTTACTTTCTTTAACTGTGTTTTCCGGTAAACCTACTATATTAAAAGCAGGCAAACCATGAGATATATCACATTCAACCTCTACAAGTTTTGCTTCAATCCCTATTAGTGTATAGGTAAGGGTCTTATAAACCATTTACTCACTGCTTCCATCTTCTATATTTTCGCCGCTTTTGTAGTCTTTTCTTTTAAGAGCTAAGTAACAGGAAGGACATACAAGGAGCTCCTTTCCCTCGTCACTAAAATATTTAAAGCTTCCCTCATTGTCTTCCATCATTTTGCCACAAACATCGCAGTTTTTCATTTTATACCCCTCCATTACCTAATTATTTTTAAACATTTTTACTATTTCTTTTTCTTCTGACTGTTCCTTTATAGTATAATATTTTACCAAAAAAATTAAAGGGGTGTTTGATGAAGGTACCTTTATTAGATCTTAAGGCACAATATGCAAAGCTTAGAGAAGAAATTGAGCCAGTGGTAAAGAGTATAATAGAAGAACAGAGATTTATTCTTGGTAAGGAGCTAACTGATTTTGAGACAAATATAGCTAATTACATAGGTTCTAAGTATGCTTTAGGGGTATCTTCTGGGACTGATGCTATCTTGATATCACTTATGGCATTAGATATTGGTTATGGAGATTATGTTGCTACTACAACCTTTAGTTTTTTTGCTACAGCAGGTTGTATTGCAAGAGTTGGAGCGATACCTGTTTTTGTAGATATAGAAGAAGAAAGTTTTAATATTGATTGTAACTCCCTCGAAGAGGTTCTCAAAAAATATAAAATTAAATCGGTCATACCTGTTCATCTTTTTGGACAAGTGGCTGATATGGATGGGCTTTTGAGTTTAAAAAAGAAGTACGGCTTTAGCCTAATTGAAGACTCTGCTCAGTCTATAGGTGCCCAGTATAAAGATGGTACATCATCAGGCAATTTTGGAGAGACTGGGTGTTTCTCCTTCTTCCCAAGCAAAAATTTAGGGGGCTTTGGTGATGGTGGGCTTGTAACGACTAATGATGATAAACTATACGAGAAGCTCCATTCGTTAAGAAATCATGGGAGCAAGGTTAAGTATTACCACGACTTTGTTGGTGGTAATTTTAGATTAGACAATTTACAGGCAGCGATACTTAATATTAAGTTAAAGTATCTTGAAGATTGGCATGAAGGCAGAAGAAGAAATGCAGAAAAATATAATAAACTTTTTAAGGAGAAAGGTCTTTTAGATTTTGTAAAGACACCTAAGGCACTTTATAAAGATAGTACTGTAAAAAATTATCACATATATAATCAGTATGTAATAAGGGTAAAGGGCAGGGATAACTTAAGAAGCTATCTTACAGAGAAGGGAGTTGGTTGTGAGGTCTATTATCCACTGCCTTTCCATCTACAAAAGTGTTTCAACTATCTAGGATGCAAAGAGGGAGACTTTCCTGTTGCTGAGGAGGCAGCAAAAGAGGTTTTAGCAATTCCTGTATTTCCAGAGCTAAGGGACGATCAGATTGAGTATGTAGTTGATACGATCATGTCCTTCTACATAAAGGGCTGATAAAAGCTTTTTTATAGCTTTTTATCTGTCGTAAACTATGAGAATACTTATCGTTAAAATGAGCTCTTTAGGGGATATTATTCATACCATTCCCCTGGTAAGAATTTTCAAAAAATATTATAACAATGCCCAGATTGATTGGGTGGTTAATGAAAATTATGAAACATTATTAAAGGGTAATCCAGATATATCTGAAGTTATACCCTTCAAAAGAAAAAAATGGTTATCACCAACAAGTTTTTTTAAAAGCCTTTTTGCGTTAAAAAAGTTTTCTTTCTACCTCAAAGAAAAGAAATATGATTATGTAATAGACCTTCAGGGTCTATTTAAAAGCATACTCGTAGTATTAATGGCTGGTGGTAAAAAAAATATAGGATTCTCAAATCCAAGAGAGCCTGTATCTTTTTTTTACGATGAGAAGATAGAAGGGGACTTTTCAAAACATGCCATATATCGATATCTATCCCTTTTAAAGGTATTTAATATAGATTGGATAGAAGAAGACATCGAGTTTTTTATCCCTCTTTCGGAGGAAGATAGAAGATATGTGGAGAAATCACTACAGGAGATGGGATTAGAGCTTAATAAATATGCGGTTTTTGCACCCTTTTCAAGATGGAAGACTAAGATGTGGGATCATAAAAGATTTGGTGAGCTTGCTACTATCCTTGAAGAAAAGGGGATACCCGTAATCTTTACCGGAGATAGAGAGGAGAAACTTGTCTTTGAGCCCAAAAGAAACCTTATAGGAAGATTGTCAATAAATCAGCTCTATTATTTAATGAAAAACTCTCTCTTTGTATTAACCTGTGATTCAGGGGCTATGCATATTGCCTCTGCTAGTGGTACAAAAATTTTTGCCCTTTTTGGACCTACTTCAAGTGAAAGGACAGGTCCCTTTAGTATAAGAGGGGATGCAACTATTATTAAGAAAGAAGGTGTTAAATGTGCACCCTGCTTTAAAAGAGAATGTAGATACTCTATGGAGTGCCTTGATATATCTGTAAATGAGGTGTACGATTGCATTAAAAAGAAAGTAGTAATATAAAAATTTATGAAGCCAGTAATTGTAATTGTTGGAAGACCCAATGTAGGCAAATCAACACTATTTAATGCCATTATAGGTCAGAAAAGGGCGATAGTGGAGGACTATCCTGGTGTTACAAGAGACAGAAACTACGCAGATTTTGACTATAAAGGAAAAAGCTATACCCTTGTTGATACTGGTGGTTTTTTTGTTCATGCAGAGGAGCCAATATTAAGAGAGATTAAAAAGCAGGTTACCGTAGCTATTGAAGAGGCTGATGCTATCATAGCGCTCTTTGATGGTAAAGATGGGTTAAACCCCCTTGATAAAGAAATTGTTAATTTTCTTAGGATATATAACAAACCTGTCTTTTATGTCGTAAATAAGATTGACCACCAAAGTCATAGCGATAGGATAGTCGATTTTTATGCCCTTGGCGTAAAAAAGATATATAGACTTTCAGCAGAACATCATATTGGTTTAGATGAGCTTTTAGAAGATATAACAGGGCAAGTAATTAGCGAAGAGGTTGCTGAAGAGAGCTATGATGCAAAAATTGCCATATTAGGCAAACCAAATGTTGGTAAATCCTCTCTTATAAATGCTCTACTTGGTTATGAGAGGGCTATAGTAAGTGATATCCCAGGAACTACAAGGGATGCTATAGATACAGTTGTTAATATTGGGAAGAAAAGATATCTTTTTATAGATACTGCAGGTATAAGAAGAAAGTCTCGCATATCCTTAAAATTAGAAAAGTTTTCAATAATGGAAGCCATAAGAGCACTTGATAGGACAGATATAGCCCTTTTAGTTGTGGATGCCTATGAAGGTGTCTCAGAACAGGAGCAAAAGATTGCTGAGCTTATTAAAGATAGGGGTAAGGGCTCAATAATTTTATTAAATAAATGGGACATAATCGAAAAAAGTGATGAAAAAAGGACTTTCTATTTAGAAAAGATAAAGCAAGAGTTACCTTTTATAGATTACTCACCAAAGATCTTTATATCTGCTAAGGAAAAAATTGGTATTGAAGGTATATTCGATAAGATAGATAGGGTATCTAAATCCTTAAAGACAAGGATATCTACAGGTATATTAAATAGAATCATAGCAGAGCTTCAGGAAAGAAACCCTCTTCCTATCTATAAAGGCAGAAGATTAAAGATTTACTATGGTACCCAACAAGATGTGCTGCCGCCACAATTTATTCTTTTTGCCAATTACCCTGTTGCTATACCGCCTGCCAGCATAAAGTACATTGAAAGAAGACTAAGGGAAAAATATAACTTTGAAGGTGCGCCCCTAAAAATAATAGTTAGAAAGAAAAGATAAGTTAAGTTAAGAGTCTACTTAATCTCAACGCCACTCTTTTTCAAGGCTTTCCTTGCAAAAGAAAAGATTTCTTCTAGCTTTTCTGGGCTTTCCGCCTCAGCATAGACCCTTACAACAGGCTCGGTACCAGAGACCCTGATAAGTAGAAATGAGCTTTCTGAGAGTATAAACTTTCTTCCGTCTAAAAAGTTTTTCTCTATTACTTTAAACCTTGCCACTTTATCAAAATCAATTTTATTCAATATCTCTCTTACTTTATCTTCGTTAGTGAAATGATAATCCTCTCTCTTGAAAAAGAATTTACCGTAAATTTCTTCTACCTCTTTGTATAACTCTAATAGACTTTTTCTTTCTTCAGCGAGGATATTAAGTAATTTTAGGGCTATATATATACCATCTCTCTCTGGTATATAGCCGTCTATAGCCATGCCGCCGCTTTCTTCACCACCAATAAGCCCTTTTTTATTTAGAAAATAAGGTACTATATTCTTGAAGCCTATGGGCACTTCGGTAAAGGGAAGATTATTTCTCTTTGCCATTACAGCAAGAAGAGATGTTGTAGATACGGTTTTTATTACCATCCCCTTCTTACCTTTCTTTAGCAGGCTATGGAGGAAAAGAGGTAGAATTTTCTGAGTTGAATAGAAGTTACCAGACTCATCAAAGGCTGCTATCCTATCGGCATCGCCATCAAAGGCGAAGGCAAGATTAAACCTTTCTTTTAAAAGTAGCTCCTTTGTATCTTTAAGATTTTCTTCTGTTGGCTCGGGATTAACACCACCAAAAGAAGGGTTTATAAAATTGTTCATCTCGTAAATCTTTAGATCAGCATCGTTAAAAAGCCCTCTTAAGATGTTTTGTCCGGCGCCGTACATAGGGTTTACTAATACTTTAAGGGAATGATGAGAAAGTGAGTTTAAAAAAGATTTTTTTAGAAAATTTTGATAGTAATCCTTAATCTTTTCATATGTTAAGGAGCCTTCTAAAGAGGGTTTATTTTTTATTTTACTCTTTGCTATTGCCTCTATGGTTGAGGAAAGTGCTGAACCACCAAAGTTTTCTTTAATTTTCACACCATTAAACTGAGGGGGGTTGTGACTTGCAGTAATCATAATTCCAAAATTGCAAGTCCTTTTGTTAACATAAAGAGAGAGTGCAGGGCTTGGCACAAAGCTATCTGCTAAATAGGTTTTGTAACCAAAGGTTTTTGCCCTCTCGGCTATCTCAAAGGCTACTTCTTCTGAGAGAAAGCGAGTATCATATCCTATGGATACGGTGTTTAAATGGTTTTTTTTATAAAAGTACTGTAAAGCCATCTCAGCCACCTTTAAGGCACTGCTAAAGGTAAAATCTTTTCCTATGTATCCTCTAAAACCATCAGTTCCAAACTTAATCTTCATTTATATGTCCTTTTTGTAAGGTTTTTACTAATCCTATTGCTAATTTCAAAGCATTCTTAAAGCTTCTCTCGTCAGCTATACCCTTGCCAGCAATGTCAAAGGCAGTTCCATGGTCAGGAGAGGTTCTTACAATAGGGAGTCCTAAGGTTACATTAACACCACTGTTAAAATATAGTGTTTTAAAGGTAGGCAAGATTTGGTCATGATAAAGCCCCAATACTAAATCGTACTCACCATTATATGCTTTGTATAGGGCTGTATCAGCTGGGGATGGTCCAAATAGATCTATCCCTCTCTTTCTTAAGGACTTAACTATTGGTGTTAGAATTTCTATCTCTTCCTTACCAATAGCACCTTCTTCACCTGCATGAGGGTTAAGCCCTAAAAGGGATATTCTTGGAGCTTTTATCTTAAATAATCTTTTTAGTGACCAATGGGAAATTTCTATGGCCTCTTTTATCCTGTCGGGTTTGAGATTTGCTATAACAGATTTTAATGGTATATGAGTTGTTACGGTAGCCACTTTAAGATTCTTACCATAAAACATCATCAAAACTTTTGATTTAAAAGCTTCTGCAAAAAACTCTGTATGACCTGTGAAGTTTTTATATTCTTTAAGCTCTATAATGCCCTTTTTGTAGATGGGTGCCGTAACGAGGGCAGAGATATTATGCCTTTTTATTAACTCAATGGCAATTTCAAGAGATCTAATAGCAGATAGGGCAGTAGTTTTTGATGGTTTTCCAAAGGTGACTTTTTTAATGTAACCTACATTAATTAGGTTAATATTACCTTCTTGGTAATCAGAAAAATCTTTTATCACATTAATTTTAGATGTAAAGGGTTCGAAGGCTGCCTTCTCACCGATGACTAAAACCTTTTTAGAGCTTTTGAAATCTTTTAAAGTCTTTACAATTATCTCTGACCCAATAGAGGAAGGCTCACCAGCTGTTACTAATAATAGGTTTTTATAGTCTTTTTTCCACATAGAACTCTTTTTTGAGGTCGGAGATATAATCCTGAAAAAGTTTATTAATACGCTCTACTGTATATGTATTTTTAAGTTTATCTTTCACTTCATCATAAGATTTTAGCCCTCTATAGCCTGTCTTTTTTAAGATAAATATCTGAAATCCCTGAGAAAACCTAATAAGAGGTCCTAACTGATTTTCTTTGAGATCCTTCATGGCCTTTTTCAACTCTGGAGCAAGTTCAGAAAATAAAATATCTTCTACTGAAGAGAATAGGGCATTACGTCTTGTTTTTGTCTCTAAATCTGCTAAAGGGACGCCCTTCTTGGCTAAGCTGTAAAGCTCCTTTACTTCTTCTTCGAAGTTTTCTGATTTATCATCGTAGATTGTTAGGACATCAAAACTAATTGTCTTCTTGTCCTCTCCGGCAATCTCTTTATCGTAGTAGTTTTTTAAAATTTCATCTGTTACGTATACATTTGGTCTAATCTCACGGCTTATAATTTTTGCCTTTGTTATCTGATGTCTAACAATATTTCTGTAATCTTCAAGGGTTATACCTTCTCTTTTGAGCGCCTCAATAAGCACCTCAGTAGTAATATTATTGGCAATTTTTACATTTTCAATCTCTTCATCGATTTCTTTCTCCAAAACTATGATGCCCAATTTTTTTGCCTTTTGGGATAGCAGACTTCTCTCGATAAGCTCATCGAGGGCAAGCTCTTGCTTTTCTCGGGGAATTTTTTGAAGTTCTTCATTGTTTTTTACAAGTAATGATTTTTTTAGATTACTCAAAAGTATTAGATCATCTCCAACTATAGCAACAATCCTATCTATTATCCCAGCAGAGCTACTTTTAGAAAACAAGATTAAAAAGAAAAGGATAAAAACTATTTTTCTAAGGATTTTATTTTTTCCCATTCTATCTTAACTCCATACTCTTTTCTTTTCTTTGCAAGCCAGTCGGCATATAAATTCCCCGAAAGCTCTTTAATAGCCTCTTTTTCTGCAATAGTCATTTTTTCTTCCTTTGTTAGTGGTCTTGCTTTAATATGCTCCTTTAATTTTAAGATATGAAAACCCAAGGAAGATTTTATAACTTTGGATAATTCTCCCACTTTTAATCTTCTTAAAGCATTTAAAAGCTCAAGGGGTATCTCATCGGCATTCAGATAATCTATTAAACCGCCCCTTTGTCCCTCTGGAGATAGGGAGTATTTTTTTGCAGTCTCTTCAAAGGAAGCACCATTTTTTAACTCCTCTAATGCTTTATAGGCTATCTCCTCTTTATTAGTAAGAATTTGGTAAAAAATAATTTTCTCTGGTTGAAAATCAGGTATATTTTTTAAGCTTTCTTCAACCAAAACAGGGTCTGCCTTTAAATCTTTTGCAAGGGTCTTTGCCATTTTCTCTCTAAGTAGAGATATTTCTGCAATCTTTAAGTGTCTCTCGGTGAGATTGTTTTCTTTTAAAAAGGAGTCTATCTCTTCTTTTGGTATCTGAAGATTAATTTTTTTTGCTTCTTCTTTTAAAATCTCTCTCTCTATGATGTTAGAGATAAAAAGCGCTAGTATGTTTGAGATATCCCCATTAGCATATAATGATTGATATTCCTCTAACTCCTTTTTAAACTGTGAGATGGTAATCTTTTTTCCCCCAAGGGAGATAACAAAATCCTCCTCCTTTTTTGAGCAGGAAAAAAGGAGGAGTGTTAAGATTAAGTATATGAAGAGACTATTTTTTATCTTGTGCTTTAGGGTCATTCTGCTTTTCTGAGAGGAGTTCATCGTAAATCTTAACATTATATTTCTTCTTCAGGTCTTCCAGAAGTTTATCAAAAACCTTTCTCTGATTTTCCTTTATGTATATCTCTTTAAGTTCCTCTTTTATTTCTTCAAATGGTGGTATTTTCCCTTTTTCTCTGTTAACAAGCTTAATGATATGATAACCAAACTGAGATTTTACAACAGGGCTAATATCTCCTGATTTTTTCAGTTTTTCTAAAGCCGCTTCATATTCTGGAACAAGAGTTCCCTTTTCATGAGAGCCTATATCTCCACCCTGTTTACCAGAAGAGTCAATTGAGTGTTCTTGTGCAAAGGCTTCAAACTTTGTCGGGTCTTTTTTAAGCTTTTCATATAGCTCATCGGCTAACTTTTTGTCCTTTACTAAGATATGCTTTGAGTGGGTCTTTTCTGGTTCCTCAAAGTCTTTTTTGTTTTTTTCATAGTACTCTTTTAACTCTTTATCATCGACTTTTGTCTCTGTAAGAACTTTTTTTCTAAGATAAGTATCTATTACAATTCTTTTCTTAAGCTTTTCAAGGTCTCTTAATATCTTCTCATCTTTGTCAAGCCCTTCTTTTTTTGCTTCTAAATAGACAATCTCTCTCTTAACAATGCTATCTATGAACTCTTTTCTACCCTCCTTTGTGTTAACGATGTGTTTTAGCTGTTCAGGTAAGTTTTCCATCTCTTCTTTCAAATCCTGCTCTGTTACCTTGCTATCGCCTACTTCTATAACAATCTTACCTTTAGGCTGCTCCTTAGTCTCGCTTGAGGTTGCCTTTTTACTGCAACCAAAGATTAAGATTGCTAATACTAAAAAAATTACTCTAAAGTTTTTCATTAAACCCCCTAATTTTTGTATCTTTTTATTGTTTTATCTTAACACTTTGGATAAATACTTGCAAAATCTTTTTCATATTCTCATAACTGAAGTCTTTATCTTTTACGAAGATATAAATTTTTTCCGGTGGTACATATCTTGCCCTGCCTTCTTTTTTTAGATAGCTATTTATAACTTCCTTGGGTGGTATAAAGTTGTTGTCAAAGACTATTGCAAAATGGTCATCTATGATACTTAAGCTTGTTATCCCCAAAGAGGAAAGCTCTATCTCGAGCTCTTTCTGATAAATAAAATTCCTCAATTCATTAGGAATGTTACCAAATCTGTCCCTAAGCTCTTCTTCTATTGAGATTAGGTCTCTTGCGGAGGATATAGCAAAGATTTTCTTATAAAAATTGAGTCTCTCCCGGGTTGAACTGATATAATTTTCAGGGATATAGCAAGGTATGGGTAGCTTAACCTCTGTCTCAACTTTTTTAATTATTATCTCTTCACCTTTCTCGTATCTAAGCTCTCTAATGGTCTCATCAAGTAACTGCATGTATAGCTCAAGGCCTATCTCATTTATTCTTCCTGACTGTTTGGTGCCTATAAGCTCACCAGCTCCCCTAATCTCAAGGTCATGCACAGCAAGTCTAAAGCCCGAGCCCAGCTCCTCAAGTTCTTGAAGGGCCTGTAACCTCTTTATAGCATCTTTCGTTATTAAGTGAAAAGAAGGGACAAGAAAATAGGCAAAGGCCTTTCTTGAAGACCTACCAACTCTACCCCTAAGTTGATATAAATCTGCTAACCCAAACTTGTCTGCCCTATTTACTATTATTGTGTTTACATTTGACATATCAAGACCAGATTCTATAATAGCTGTGGATAACAATATATGAAAATCTCCAGCCTTAAATCTCTCAAAAATATCTTTAAGGTGATTCTCCTCCATCCTTCCGTGGGCGACCTCTATCTTTGCATAAGGCAAAAGAGTAGATAAATAGTTTTTAATCGCAAATATAGAGATTATTCTGTTGTGTACAAAAAAGATTTGTCCGCCTCTTTGTATCTCCCTCTCGCAGGCTTCTTTTATTATCTCTGGTGAGAATTTTGTTACATAAGTTTTTATCGCTAACCTGCCCTCAGGTGGAGAGGCTATAATACTTATGTCCCTAATATTTGCTAATGACATATGAAGAGTTCGTGGTATAGGTGTTGCAGAAAGGGTAAGAACGTCAACAAGAGCCTTTAGGCTTTTTAATCTCTCTTTATGAGCTACACCAAACTTGTGTTCTTCATCAATTACTATCAACCCCAAGTCTTTAAAAGCAATGTCTTTTGCAAGCAATCTATGGGTGCCTATTATAATGTCAATCTCACCATCTTTTAGCATATCCACGGTATTTTTTTGTTCTTTTTTATCCACAAATCTACTAAGAATAGCCACCTTAAATCCCATCGGCTCAAACCTATTTTTAAAGACATTGTAATGCTGCTCTGCTAATATGGTAGTAGGTGCTATTAATGCCACCTGTTTTCCACAATCGACAGCAACAAAGCTTGCCCTTATGGCTACCTCAGTTTTACCAAAACCGACATCTCCACAGATAATTCTATCCATCGGTTTTGCTGAAGCCATATCATTAAGTACATCTTCTATAGCTCTTTTTTGATCCTCTGTCTCCTCAAACTCAAAAGAAGCTGAAAACTCCTCGTAGTTAATTCTGTTAATAGGAAAAACAAAACCCTCACTTGTCTTTCTTATCGCTTCAAGCTTAAGTATCTCCTCTGCCCACTTTCTTATGTCTTCTTTTGCCTTATTTTTTCTATTCTGCCACTTTTTGTCTCCCAATCTATCTATCTTCGCCACATAATCTTCTGAGGATATATACTTTTGTATGAGGTTAATTTTGTCTACTGGTATGAAAAGTTTTGAGTTATCGGCATATTCAAGCTCTATAAACTCTCCCTTTTTACCAAGTATCTCAATCTGTTTAAGTCCTCGATAAATACCAATACCGTGGTCGATATGAACAGCTAAATCTCCTTCTTTAAGCTCATAAATAGAAGAAATATAGGAAGTTAAGGCCTTATTTTTTTGTTCTTTCTGTTTTTCTTTGTACCCAAAAATTTCTTCTTCCGTAATAAACCATAAACTTTCTGAGAAAATCTTAAAACCCTTTGAGAGACGACCTTTGATTAATGCGATCTTGCCCTTATCAAGAGAGCTTATCTCATTAAAGTCTTTGATATCAGATACAGCCTTTTCATTGTAAAAGCTAAGAATCTCTTTTATCTTTTCCTTTTGTGTTTCCGAACGAGTTACTATTACAATCTTAAAAAGCGCTCTTTTATCTGCAAGATAATCAAGAAGCGTCTGAAGGGGATGTTTTTTTTCTTGCGCTTTGCCTGACAAAAAATTTTTTTCGATAAGCTCTTTATTATCCTGAAAATCGAAATATATGTTTTTCTCGCCTTTAAAAGATGTAATATTAAGAGAAATAATGTTTTCTATATTTTCTAAAGTTTTAACATCAAAGATGAAAGAAGGCATTCCTACAAAGTTATTCTCATTTTTTGAGGATTCATAGGCTTTGTTTATAGTTTCGGTTATGCTTTTTCTCTGAGTTTGCAAATCGTTAATATGAAAGGTTATTACATAGGGGTCTTGAAAATTATTAAAAAAGAAAGAGCCCTTTTTGTATAATATAGGTAGCAAGTATTCTATTCCACCAAAATATATCCCTATCCTTATCTTTTCAGAGATGTCATCTCTTTTCCATTTTTCTATGGAGTGTAAATCAGAATAATCTTTTATTTTTTCAAGGGCAGTATTTATATAACTTTCTTTAAAAACGAAGTCTCTGGATGGTAAGATGTAGGCTTCTAAAGAGTTTGTGATGGTTCTTTGAGATAGGGGGTCGAAAAATCTTATACTTTCCACAGTGTCTCCAAAAAACTCAATCCTTAACGGTAGGTCGTAATAGGGAGAAAAGACATCTATAAGACCTCCCTTTACTGAGTATTCCCCAACTATCTCAACATTTTCAACTTTTTGATAGCCTATAAGGGGTAGCGTAGCTCTTAGCTCCTCATATGAAAAATCTTCTCCCTTTAGCAAATATATATAGTTTTCTTCAAGAACATCGATGGGAATAACAGGCTCTATTAGCGATTTAAGAGTAGTTAAAAAAAGACCTGTCTTTTTTTTAGTGAAGAAAATTGTTCTTATCCTCTCTCCCAAACTCTCTGCAGGTGGATTAGATTTGCTATATGGTAGTGTTGAAAGTTGAGGAAACTTATAGACCTGGTTAGTGAAAAATTTTATGTTTTCATAGAGACTGTTTAAGCTTTTTTCATCCTCAGCTAATATAACAATTTTTGAAGAGACAATATCTTGTATCTTCTTTAGGGTGTAAGAAAACTGTGATATATCTTGAAAATATATCTCTCTTTCTTTTGATTCTAAAATTTTTTTTAAACTGTCAATCTCAAACATAAGCAAAAAAAAGGCAGACCTAAAAAAAGGTCTGCCTCTCTTCCTTCTATATTATTTTTGAATTACTTTGATAGATAACTCTCAAAGGAAGCAAGGTGCTCTTCTTCATCGGCAAGTATGCCAATGAAAAGGTTAGCAGTGATATAATCACCTTCTTTGTTTGCTAAGGCGATAATTTCTTTGTACATAGTTATAGCCTCTTCTTCTGCCTTTTTATCAAGGGTTAACATCTCATCTACGTTTTTACCAATAGTGATTGGTGTAGGAACTGTTGTGGGAACACCGCCTAACATAACAAGCCTCTCAGCGATTAATTCAGCATGCTTCATCTCAGTAATAGCAAACTTCTTAAAAATACCTTTTACAACCTCTCCTTTAAGGCCAAAGGCCTGTACATGCTGCCACATATACTGGACAGATACTTGAATTTCTCTTGCTATTGCATCGTTTAACAGACTTTTCAAATCCTTCTTGTTTTTTGTGGCCATCTAATCCTCCTGTTTTATGCTTTATTTAAAATGATAATACAATTTAAAATTTTTTCAAGTGAAGAAAGATTATGTTATGCGCCTAAATAGGCTTTTATAATCTCAGGATTTTTTAGTATTTCTTTAGAGTCGCCAGTCATTATAATCTTTCCATTTTCTATTACATAACCTCTTTTTGAGGTTTTTAAAGCCATTATGGCATTTTGTTCCACCATGATTATAGAGATACCTTTAGTTTCATTTATTTTTTCAATTAAATTGAAGATCTCTGAGGTAATCTTTGGAGAAAGCCCCATTGATGGCTCATCAAGGAGAAGCAGTTTAGGATTTGACATTAGTGCCCGTCCTATAGCAAGCATTTGTTGTTCTCCTCCTGACAATGTCCCTGCTGGTTGAAATAGTCTTTCTTCTATTCTTGGAAAGGTCTTTAATACAAGCTCAAAATTTTCCCTAACTAACTTCTTATCTTTTATAAAGTAGGCACCTAACTCTAAGTTTTCTTTTACGCTTAAGGTTTGAAAGACCCTTCTCCCCTCAGGTACCATGGCGATACCTCTCTTTACTATTTCCTCTGGTTGCTTATTAGTGATGTTAGTGGATTGGAAAAAAATATTACCTTCCACAACCTTTGCTATACCTGTTATAGCCTTAAGTAGTGTTGATTTTCCAGCACCATTGGCTCCGATTATGGATATTATCTCCCCCTCATAGACTTTTATTGATATCTCATTTAGTGCTTTAATTACACCATAACTAACAGATATATTCTCTGTCTCAAAAAAACAGGTATTAGGCACAGGAAAACTCCTCGCCTAAGTATGCCTCTATGACTCTTTTATCGCTTTTTACTTCCTCTGGTGTTCCTTCCATAATTTTTTCTCCAAAGTCAACGACTATAATCCTTTTTGATATATTCATTACAAAATCCATATGGTGCTCAATAATAATAATCGTTGTTTTAAAGCTCTCCTGGATCTTATAAAAGATATCTATGAGCTCTAAGACCTCGGAAGGGTTCATACCTGCTGCTGGTTCATCTACAAGCAAAAGCTCTGGTTCAATGGCTAATGCCCTTGCTATCTCTAACTTTCTTTGCTCACCATAGGGTAGACTAATTGCTGGATAACTTGCTTTTTTATCTAAGGAAAAAAATTCTAATAATCTTCTTGTCTTTTCCTCGGCCTCTATCTTTTTATGATAAAATCTCTTATCTCTTAAAATGCTTGAGATTAAGCTATAGTCGCTTTTCACAAGGGCTGAAGCCAATACATTTTCAAAGATTGACATAGATTTAAAGAGTCTCAAATTTTGAAAGGTTCTCGAAATACCTAAGTTAATCCTCTTATAGGTAGGTAGATTTGTTATATCTTGCTTATTATAAATAATCTTACCTTTGTCAGGTTGATAAAAACCTGTAATGAGATTAAATATTGTTGTCTTTCCAGCGCCATTGGGACCAATTATACTTAGTATCTCTCCTCTGTTAACAAAGAAAGATACATCTGATACTGCCCTGATACCACCAAAGTTTTTAGTAATATTGTTGACTTCAAGGATCTTCATAGCATCTTCTTTTTAATCATAAGACCGTATGGTCTCCATATCATAATGATGATTAGGATTATAGGGATTATTACCCACCTAAGCTCTAATATATTAGGTGGTAGTAGTATTCTTAATCCTTCTATAATTAAAACCCAAAAAAAACCAGCTATAATTGTGCCAGCTATACTTCCCATACCCCCAACTATAACTATAACAAGAAAGTCCACCGATTTTAGAAAATCAAAATTTGATGGGTGTAAAAAAGTATATAAATGGGCATACATAGCACCTGCTGAGCCCGCTAGAAAACAGCCAAAGACAAAGGCTAATAGTTTCATATTTGCTATGTTAATTCCAATGGAAGAAGAAGCAATCTCATCATCTCTCACTGTCCTCCAGAAGAGTCCGTGTCTTGAATAGATAATATTTTTTGAAACTAAGATTAAGAAGAGGGAGACAAAAAATACTATCTCTAAGCTTGATAGATTGTTAATACCTACAAAGCCTCTTGACCCTCCGAGGGTCTCAATAAACCTGTCTGAGTTATCGAGAATATTTCTAATTAAAATACCTAACCCTAAAGTTGCAATAGCAAGAAAATCGTCTCTAAACCTTAATATTGGTATCCCAATCAAGTAGGCTACTAAGGCAGAAAAGAAACCGCTTAAAAAAATTACAATAACAAATAAAAGTGCTGACTCAATAGAAAAAGTCTTAGTTATATAGGCAGAAAAGTAAGCTCCCAACCCATAAAAGCCTGCATGTCCTAAAGAAAATTGCCCGGTAAATCCATATATGATATTAAGCCCCAGTGAGGAGAGAATTATAATTATAGTATAGAGTATAACCTGCTCTACATATTCAGAGAAAAAGTCAGTTATGAAAAAAAGCTTTAAGATGACAAAAAGGATTATAGAGAAGGCTAACTCTTTTCTAATCTCTAAAAAAAACCTCATACCTTCTCTATCCTTTTGCCGAAGATACCATTAGGTCTAAATAACAGGAAAATGAATAAGATGATAAATATTACCCCATCTCTTAAAGTGGAAGAAAGAAAGGCAGAGACAAATACCTCTGATATGCCAATGATAAATCCACCTAAAACAGCTCCATGGATAATACCAATTCCACCTAAAACAGCTGCAATGAAGGATTTTATACCAGGCATTATCCCCATAAAGACATTTATCTGTGGATAGGCTATTGCATAGAGTATACCACCTAGCCCTGCTAAAGCACCACCCAACATAAAGGTAAAGGATATTATCTTTTCTGTGTCTATCCCCACAAGCCTTGCCATCTCTGCATCAAGAGCTAAAGCTCTCATTGCCTTTCCTTGCCTTGTTTTATATATTAACAGATATAGAAATGTTAGACTTAATAAGGTGGTGATAAAAATAAGGATGTGTATATTTGTTACAACAAAGAGGTTGAGGTCATAGCTTTCTATCTCAAAGGGCCTGGGAAAGGCGATATAATCTGGGCTAAAAAGCATTTTTAAGCTGAAGAAGTATTCGATAAATAGTGATACACCTACTGCGGTAATCAAAAGAGAGATATTTGGAGCGTTCTTTTTTCTGAGAGGACGATAGGCAATCTTCTCTATAGTAAAAGCGGTGAGGGCGGTTCCTATCATAGCTAATAAAAAAACGAGATATATTGGCAAGCTCAACTTAGAGATCAAGTAATATCCAAAAAAGGCACCCAACATAAAAACATCACCATGGGCAAAGTTTATCATTCTCAATATACCGTAAACCATTGTATAGCCCAAGGCAATGAGGGCATAAACTGCCCCCAGTTGGATGCCATTAATCAGCTGCTGCAATATATAACTAATTAGCTCCATTGTTTACAATTTTTCCATAGCTTCCCTTTAGAACTTTTAATTAAGGATTAACAGTTGTTACGTATTTTGCTCCAGTTTCTTCCATTTTTAAGATAACAACTGATTTTTGTGCATCTCCGTTTTTATCAAAGCTAATATTACCTGTAACAGCTTTAAAATTTTTCAAATTGTTTAAAGCTTTTACAACTTCATCAGGATTTGCTGTTTTTGCCTGCTCAAGGGCAGCAAGATAAATTTTTACAGCATCATAAGCCAAAACTCCAAGGGCATCTGGCACGGCATTATATTTTTCTTTGTATTTTTTTAGGAATGCTTCAGATATAGGGTCTTTTCTATCAGGAGAGTAGTGATTTGTAAAGTATCCGCCAACGATTGCCTTGCCTGCTATTTTTATAAGTTCAGGAGAATCCCATCCGTCACCACCTATTAATGTTGATTTTACCCCTTTCTCTCTTAACTGTTTAGCTATTAACGCAACTTTATTGTAGTAATCAGGCAAAAAGATTACATCTGGCTTTTTAACAGCCACCTTTGTTATCAAGGCTGAAAAATCAACATCATCCTTTTGATAGGACTCAAAGGCAACAACCTGACCACCTTTAGAGAAATTATCTTTAAAAAACTCAGCAAGCCCCTTTGAGTAATCATTACCTACATCATAAAAAACAGCTGCAGTTTTAGCTTTAAGCTCTTTTATGGCAAATTGAGCTGCTACCTTCCCCTGATAGGGATCTATAAAGCATGCTCTGAATATATAGGGCTTTCTTTTTCCATCAGATACAGTAACTTTGGGATTTGTAGCGGTACCTGTAATCATAGGAATCTTTTTTGAGTTGGCAATTTCTGACACAGGTATTGAAACCTTTGATGTTAGAGGACCTATTATTGCTTTTACACCGTCCTGTGTAATTAATTTAAGAGCTGCGTTTGTCCCCTCGGTGGGATCGTTTTTGTCATCAGCAATAACGGGGACGATATTAAATTTTCCTGTCTTATTGTACTCTTCAATGGCAATCATAAAACTATTTTTGGAAGACTCGCCGAAGGTTTTTACGTCACCAGTCAAGGGTGTTATTAAGCCGATCTTAACAGTTTCTTTCCCATGGCTAAGGTTCACAAGCAATAAAACAAACAACAGAGAAAATAATTTTTTCATCTTTCGTCCTCCTTATTTTTTTTGTTTTTAAATAAAAAAACATTATTTGAAAAAACTAAATAGACATTACGGGAATGATAATATGTTATTGTGATTTGAATTATTTGTCAATTTGAAAGAGCGGGCGACGGGATTCGAACCCGCGACACCAAGCTTGGGAAGCTTGTACTCTACCCCTGAGCTACGCCCGCAAGAATGAAAAAATTTTATAGCAACTCCTTATAAAAAGTCAAATTTTAAATAAGTGTCCTTAAGGTTTTTTATAAATTTTAAATTTTTGACTATAGTCAATGTTTATGGTTAGTTTTTGCTTTATGCTGTAATTAAAAAAAAGGAGGAAAGAAATATGTTTTGCTATCAATGTGAACAAACAGCTCATGGAACAGGATGTACCCAGATTGGTGTATGTGGTAAGGATCAAGATATTAATTCTTTGCAAGATGTCTTGATCTTTGGTTTGAAAGGTGTAGCTGCCTATGCTTATCATGCAAAGGAGTTAGGCTACAGAGATGAAGAGGTAGATGATTTTCTAAAAGAGGGGTTATTTAAGACATTAACAAATGTTAGTTTTGATCTTAATGACCATTTAGAATCGGTTTTAAAGTGTGGGATGATTAACTTTAAAGTAATGGAGCTATTAGACAAAGCCCATATCGAAAAGTTTGGTAACCCTACTCCAGTTGAAGTAGATACGGGAACAAAAGAAGGGTATGCGATTGTTGTTACAGGACATGATCTTCTCGATCTATATGAGTTGCTGAAGCAGACTGAGGGGAAAAATATTTATGTATATACTCATGGCGAGATGCTACCTGCTCACTCTTATCCAGAGTTGAGAAAGTTTAAACATTTAATAGGCAACTATGGTGGAGCCTGGCAAGAACAAAAAAGAGAGTTTGATGAGTTCTCTGGTACTATCCTTGCGACTACAAACTGTGTATTAATCCCAAAGGAAAGCTATAAAGATAGATTATTTACCTGTGGCATTGCCTCAGTTCCTGGTGCATTTCATATTAAGAATAGGGATTTCACTCCTTTAATTGAAAAAACTCTAAAAACTAAACCCTTAAAAGCAAAGGAAGGGAAAAAGATAACCACTGGATTTCATCATAACTTTTTGTTGAGTATCGCAGATAAGATAGTAAATGCTGTTAAGTCAGGTAAAATTAAGCGTTTTTACCTTATAGGTGGCTGCGATGGAGCAAGACCTGGGAGAAATTACTATACTGAGTTTGCTGAGCTTGTCCCACAAGACTCAGTTATATTGACTCTTGCCTGTGGTAAGTATCGTTTTAATAAACTTGACTTTGGGGATATAGATGGTATTCCAAGACTTATTGATATAGGGCAGTGTAATAATGCCTACAGCGCTATTCAGGTGGCTGTTGCCTTATCAAAGGTCTTTCATTGTGATGTTAATGATTTGCCTCTTAGCATAATACTTTCATGGTTTGAGCAGAAGGCAGTGGCAATTTTATTAACACTACTTGCCCTTGACATAAAGGGTATTAGGATAGGACCATCTCTACCAGCCTTTGTTACTCCCAACGTGCTTAATGTTTTGGTGGATAAGTTTGGCTTGAAAGCTATCTCTAATCCTAAAGATGATCTCAATGCTATCTTAGCTGAAAAATAAAGCTGTCCTACAAAATTAGTAACAGGAGTTTATTAATATGAAATGGTACGATAATGCCCAGAAAGAGCTTGAAAAGATACCCTTCTTTGTAAGAAAGATGGCAAAAAAAGCTATTGAGGAGCTGGCAAAAGGGGAAGGGAAGGATTATGTGGATATGGATGTTGTAATAAGGGCTAAGGAAAAGTACTTAGGAAGTTCTACAAAGAAAGATGATACAATAAACATTGCTATAGTTAGGTGTAATATAGTCTCAGAAACCTGTCCAGGTGTTGGTTGTCTCAAGGCATTAAATGATAAGAGAGTTCATTTTGAGAGATATAAAGGCAAAAAAGTTGAGCTTATAGGTTTCTTTACCTGTGGTGGTTGTTCAGGTAGAAGGGTTCATAGACTTATTGAGAAGCTTAAAAACTATGATTTACATGTTGTCCATTTAGCCTCTTGTATGCTCTTTGAAGGGGATTATCCTAAATGCCCCTTCAAAGAGCTAATTAAAAAAGATATTGAGAACCAGAATATAGAAGTTATTGAGGGAACCCATCATTAGGGCATAAATTTTTTCATTGCCTCCAGAGTAATCTCCATCTCTTTATCGGAATGGGCAAAAGATACAAAGGCTGCCTCAAACTGAGAGGGTGGGAAGAAGACATTATTGTTCAGCAATGTTTTAAAAAATTTCGCAAAAAGTTTTGTGTCAGAACTTTTGGCAGAGGCCCAATCAAAAACCTCTTTGTCAGTAAAAAAGATAGTAAACATTGAGCCAAAACGATTGATGGTTACTGCTGTCTTTTTAGATAGTATATCATAGGCATGGCTACACAATGTTTCAGTATATTTATCTATCTTATGGTAAATCTTTTTATCCTTTAATATTTTTAGGGTTGCTATACCTGCTGCCATAGCGAGAGGATTTCCTGATAGCGTACCAGCCTGATAGACAGGCCCTTCTGGGGCTATAAGAGACATAATCTTTTTCTTGCCTCCGTAAGCGCCTACGGGTAACCCCCCACCTATAACTTTGCCAAAGCAGGTTAAATCTGGTTCAATACCAAAAATCTCTTGAGCACCTCCAAAGGCAAGTCTAAAACCTGTCATAACCTCATCAAAGATTAGCAGTGCCCCATGTTTTTTTATGAGATCTTTAAGTTTCTTTAAAAAATCGTCTTTTGGTATTAAAACGCCCATGTTTCCTACTACAGGTTCTAAAATTACACAGGCTATATCATCAGGGTTTTCTTTAAATAATTTTTCTACACTCTCAATATTATTAAACTCAGCGACTAAAGTGTTTTTCGCATAATCATCTGGTACTCCTGGGGAGTCTGGTATGCCAAAAGTGGCAGCTCCTGATCCAGCCTTAACCAAAAGTCCGTCAGAGTGTCCATGGTAACAACCATTAAACTTGATAATTTTGTTTCTTTTAGTAAAGGCTCTTGCAAGCCTAATAGCACTCATTGTGGCTTCGGTGCCTGAGTTAACAAATCTAACCATCTCCATAGAAGGAAATGCCTCCATCACTAGCTCTGCAAGGATAACCTCTCTCTCTGATGAAGTCCCAAAGCTTGTTCCTTCATTAAGTGCTTCATTGATGGCATTAAAAACTTCAGGATGGTTATGTCCTAATATCATTGGCCCCCAAGACCCTACATAGTCCACATAAAAATTATCATCTACATCATACAGATAGGCACCCATTGCCCTTTTGGTAAAAAGCGGTGTTTCACCAACTGCTTTAAAGGCTCTTACGGGGCTATCTACTCCACCAGGCAAGATTTTCTTTGCCCTTTCAAACAAGTCTGATGTCTTTAGTCTAATCATAGAACCCTCCATTATATTTTTTATGCTTAAATTTAAATTTGTTTCCCATCAAGAATTATGAAAAATGCCTTTTCTTCTAGGAAGTAGCCTCTAATATCTTTTGTAAAACTTGCTATATCAACGTTTCTAATCTCTTCTAAAAAGTTATTGAAATGAAAGGGGTTATCAAAAAAAATATGATTTTGTGTAAGGGTAGAAGCTATATCTGAACTTTTTTGCATTAACTGGGAATAGTTAAAGATTATCTGATTCTTCGCCTTATTAAGCTCTTCTTCCGAAATACCATTAATAAATATATCATTAATCTCCTCCATTAACCCCTTTTTTGAGGTCTCAACTTTTTCTGGTGATGTACCTATATATAGATTGAACAAGGATACTTCGGGGAACTCAAAGATGAAGGATCCTACTGTATAGGCAAGACCTTTTTGGTCTCTTAGGTTAGTAAAGAGCCTTCCGCTTTGGTTTGATAAAATCTGGCTTAATAAATGAAATTTATGCCTTAAGTCAGATCTGATTCCAGGAATAATAAATCCCACCATTATATGAGATTGATTGAAATTGGAGCTTAAAGTAACATTATTTATTTTTTTTGAAGGATAGATATTTATAGGTTTTTTCGGACCGACTTGGGTTAATGGCTCAAAATACTTATTCATTATATCTAAGTAGTTGTCTGGCAGATCTCCTGATAGGGCTATATGTATTTTGTCAGGCGAAAAGATATTAAAAAACATTCTTTTTACATCGTTCTCACTAAATCTATTTATAGTATCTTCAACTCCTTCAGTAGGATATGAAAAAATCGTATCTTTAAAGACCTCTGAAAAGTATAGTTCTCTTAAAACATTTGTTGGTCTCTCTTTCTTTCTTTTGATCTCTTCAAGTATTAGCTTTCGAACCTTCTCTATCTCTGCTTTTGGAGGATTAAAGTTTGTAATTATATCAGCTATTAATGCAACTGCTTTCTCAAAGTCTTCTTTTAAAAACTGTCCATTTATCCCTGTGAGATTTTTTGTGGAGTAGGCGCCTAATTTACCACCTATGGATTCTATCTCTTCAAGGATGTCTTTATAGGTTTTATTATTCGTACCCCTCAATGCTGCAGAGGCTACGAAATATGATAAACCAGCCTCGTCTATCTCTTCCATTCTTGAACCAGCTAAACTTGATAGATTTATCGAAAAGGTATTACTGTTATCTTTTTTGTAGTAAGAAAGTCTAATCCCATTTTTTAACTGAATAGTATTTTTTACCTCTCTTGAGATATAGGCCTTATTTTTTTCTATTATTAACCTTGCCCTTTCTTTCAAGTCCTTTTCATCCACTTGGTTAGGAACAAGTAAAGACAAACTAAGCCTTTCTGGATGTAAGTATTTCTTTTTTGCCTTTTTGATATCCTCTTTAGATACTTTTTTAATTAGCTCAATATATTTTTTTGAGTATTCGGGGTCTTTAAAGTAAAAATAGGAATGGCCAATGTCTCTTGCTATATCTTCATATTTTTCTCTTGAAAAAAGATAGCTTGTCTCATAGTTTTTCAAAACTTTTTTAAGGTTGTTATCACTTATTGGGAGGTCTTCTTTAAATAAAAGATTTGTTATCTCTTCGATTACATTATCTGTGTTTTTACAGGAGAAGTTAGATTGTATAATAAAAAAACCAAGGTCCTTTGTTGATAATTGATAGCTGTATACATAATTGACTAACTGCTTTTTTTCTTTTAAAACTTCATTTAACAAGGAGGTTGAAGACTCACCGTATAAATAAGAGAGGACATCAATTTTTGGAATATCGTCGCTGTAAATATTTGGTGTAGGGAATCCTAGCATAAGATAGCAGGAGTTGACATTTTTTTTCTTTATGAATACTCCATAGTTATGATCTATCTTCTTTTCAGTGATAATTTCTGAATTAATCAAAGAAGATTTATTAATATTGAAGTATCTTCCAATAGCTTTAAGTACTTCATCTTTATTAATGTTTCCCACTACAACTAAGTAAGCCCTATCGTTTCTATAAAAGCTATTGTAGAATTGAGTAATGGCCTGTTTTTTAGATGTTTTTATTGTCTCTTCATAGCCTATTACAGGTCTTCTAGCAGGATGATCTTTAAGAGTGCTCTCGAAAAAAAACTTAAAGATCTCTCTTTGGGGGTCGTCATAACTTCTTTTCATCTCCTCCAATATGACATCTTTCTCAGTTATAAAACTCTCCTCAGAAAACTCTGTAGCATAAAAAATATCGCTCAATACCTTTATCCCTATCTCATAATAATTGCTTGGTATTGATAGGTAATATACAGTTCTGTCAAGGGTAGTGTAGGCATTAATATCACCACCTAAATCCTCAACTCTTTTTGCTATATCTTTACTTCTAAAGGTTAAATGTTCTAAAAAGTGGGCAAAACCTGCCTCTTCATCCTTTTCGTCAACACTTCCTGCAGAAACCCAAAGTTGTATTGATACTATTGGTGATGTTTTATCTTCCACTATTAATGTCTCAATCTCAGAGGATGACCTTTTAATGTATGATTGGGATAATAAAGTTTTGGGGTAGATGAAAAATAGTATTAGCAATAAGCAGATTAATATTTTAGAGAAAGACCTCATATTTTTCTTTCTAAGGTGTATTCTGCCAGTATGTTTAGATAAGTTTTAAAGGGGTCTTTTATAAAAGATATATTTTCCTTAGCCCTGTCAATATACTCTTTGGCTAAATTAAAGGAGTAATCAAAGGCGTTCATCTTTTTTAGGTAGGCAAAGAGCCTTTCAAAATCTTCCTTATCTTTTTCCTCTTTCAGGAAAAGCCCTTCTAAAAAAACTTTATTTTTGTCGTCGGAGTTTTTATAGGCGTAAATAAAAGGGATAGTAACCTTTCCATCAAAATAGTCTTGCCCCCTAGTTTTCCCCATTGTTTGATCTTCTACCAAATAATCAATAGTGTCATCAACTATCTGGAAGGCGATGCCAAGATTCATTCCGAAGTCTCTCATAAGTTTTTTTTCTTCATCACTTCCCTTCCCCAAAATTGCACCTATCTCAGAAGCTGCTGAGATTAAAATAGCTGTCTTGGACTTAACTATCTCTAAATACTCTTCTTCTGTGGTCTTCGGCTCATTAGTTTTTAAAAGTTGTAAAAGCTCCCCTTCTGCCATTTTGGTTGTAGCTCGAGATACACAATTAAGAACCTCCAAATCTCCATCATGAACAAGCTTTAAGAAAGAGCGAGCCAGTAAAAAATCACCTACTAACACCGTGGCCTCGTTACCCCAGAGGATATTTGCTGTTGGTTGTCCTCTTCTAAGCTCGGCATAATCAACAACATCATCGTGAAGCAACGTGGCTGTATGAATAAACTCAAGTGTACTTGCTATAGCGTATATCCTGTCTTTTTCATAACCGAAAGCCTTAGACGAAAGAATTAAAACAATTGGCCTAAACCTTTTCCCTCCGCTCTCGATCAAGTAAGAAGCCACTTTACCTATGAATGATATTGGAGAATCAAGAGATTTAGTAATTTCTTGCTTAACAAGCTCTAAATCTTTTTCTAAAAGTTTTTGAATTTCCTTAAAATTCATAATTTTTATATGATAAAAGAAAACTTTTAATCTGTCAAAAATTATTTAGGTAGGTCATCCGGATATATAAACATCCCTAAGCAATAGTAATTAAGGATATTTTTTAATAATAGGGAAAAAAAGAAATAGTTAGCCTTTGAGAGGATAAAATAAATAGAGAACCTATAATACATCTTTAGTAAGTACTGCTTGGCCTAAACTGGTTTTAGCTTTAACAAAAAAAGAATTTAAGACCTAAACTCGAAGAAAGTCCAAAAAAAAGCTTTATCTAATTTCAACATATTCTATTAAGACTAGTATTGTATTTGATTGAGTTGGGTGATAATTACAAATGCAAATATATGTGCATATATTGCGCCTATACATTAAAAATATTTCATTTGACTAAGTTAGACAACTTTAATTATTATATGAACATTTTTAGAGTTGTTTAATTAAAAAAAAATCAGATACTAAATATTTTTAATTTATTCGGCTCCAATGCCGTTGCAAACAATTTAGGGGGTACAAAATGGAAGAAGAAAAAGAGAAAAAGCCAGAAAAAAGGCAAAATACCTGGCAAGAACTCAAAAAAACATTTAAGTTTTTTTGGAAAGCCTTCAAAACGATAATAAGAAGAGGAGTAATACAACACAAGCGTGGGCTTACAATAGGAGCAGGAATTTTTTTCCTTTTTATGGTAGCTTTTAGCATTGGCATGTACAAATTCTCAGAAACTGCATTTTTCTGTGGCTCCTGCCATCACATGGAAGAATATGTAGCATCTTGGAAAACTTCAACTCATAAAGACGTAGGTTGCATAGACTGTCACTACAAACCTGGAATTATCAACCATCTAAAAGGTAAGTGGAGAGATGGCCAAGTCTCGCTCATTTATGTTATATCAGGAAAAACCCCGCCCCGAGCACACGCACAGGTTGATGATGAAAGTTGCCTCCAGAGTAAATGTCACTCCAAGGCAGAATTAGACACTCCTATAGTTTTCAAAAACGTTGTTTTTAACCACTCAAATCATCTTAAAGAGCTTAAAAGGGAAAAAAAGCTGCGTTGTACCACTTGCCATTCACAGATTGTCCAAGGAACTCACATGGTTGTTACCGATGTAGAGTGTTTTATCTGCCATTTCTACAAGGAGAAAGGTCAAAAAGAGCTCCCTGCTTTCTCAAAGTGTACAGCCTGTCACTTTGAAGCAAAAGGTGAGATTAAGATTGGTGATTTTTATTTTAACCACAAAAACTACATGAAACGCGGTATTGCTTGTGAAAAATGTCATACAAATATGATAGAAGGTGATGGTCGCATCAAAGAGAATACCTGTCTGCAATGCCATGATAAGAAGCAGGTTATAGAGGCTAAGTACACTCCAGAGTATTTGCATAGAATCCACGTTACTGACTACAAGGTTGAATGTTTTGCCTGCCATTCAGTAATAAAGCATGAGACTAAAAAATTGCATTACAGATCGGCAGATCAGTCGGAATGTGTTCAATGTCACAGACCAGAAGATCATCACGACAGTGTTGTCAATATGTATATAGGGAAGGGAGCTAAATTTGTTGAAGACACCCCAAACCGTAAAGCTACTCTCAATATGGACTGCACCATGTGCCATGATGCTAGCAGAGACAAATCCCAAATTGCTGCAAAGTGCAGTGGTTGTCATGGCAATTTTACTGACAGCATGGTTGGAAGATGGAATAAGCTTGTAAGAGAAAATCAGGCCGAACTATTAAAAGACATACAACTCACTAAAGAAGTGATAGCTGGTAAGAAGCTTGAATCAAAATTGAAAAAGAAGATTGACGAAGCTATGTATAATTACGCTTTTATAGAAAACGGACATGGAGCACATAACATTATTTACACTATGAAGATAATCGAGACTACTCGCAATGTACTAAGAGAAGTAAGAGCTAAAGTTACTGGTGAAACCATAGTTGTCAAACCCTTTAAACTTTCCTGTACCACCTTATGTCATGGCAACATTAATCAGAGGAAGATAGCTTTTGGCACGGTTAACTTCCCCCACGAGCCACATGCTGAAAATGATGAGGCATGCACCACCTGTCATTCAAAATACGATAATCACGGAAAGACAACTATGAAAGGTTGCAGCAGTTGTCATCATGGAGAAGGAATTGGCAAAGTGACTTGTCAGGACTGCCACAAGAGCGAAGTAGCGATGTTTATGGGAACAGGAGTTGCAGGAGTTCAAGGTATAAAGAGTCCACTACAGAAAAAGGCAGATTGCATAAGCTGTCACAGCGGCATTAAAAAGACTGGCAAGCATGATCTTTCAAGCATCAAAGCCTCCTGCAAAAACTGTCATAAAAAAGATTATTCCGGTACAGTTAATGAGTGGGCAAAAAAGAACAAGGAATTGAAAGAAAAATACACAGCTGAGCTTGCTGCTATAGAAAAGGATATAGATGCTATAGAATCAGCGGAGGGCAAACATTTTGTTCCTCTAAGAACTCTTTTTGAGGAGTTAGACGAGGAGGTAAAATTCCTCACTCTTGGAGGATTTAATCACAATCACCTATATAGCGCTGCTATTGCAGAGAAGATTGATAAAAATTTAGAGAGATTAAAAAAGATGATAAAAGACAAAAAGGCTGGTAAAAAGATAAAGCTAATTTAGCTTAGTAATTTTAAGTTGTGCAATTTCGCCCTGCCGGAGATAGTGACGGCAGGGCTTTTTTTATTTAATCAGAATGGATATTCTACTAATCATCTTCAAGTAAAAAAGACAACATCATTCTCCAATTGACAGAAATTAAAAAATTCTAAAAACACACTTGACAGTGAGAAAAATGTCTGTTAGATTTTTGTCTAAGTGCATTAAAAAAAACTAATTATAATTTATTAAAAATCTTGAAGTGGGGGGGAAAATGATGCGTAAAATTACGATTCTAATTTTTTCTACGCTATTGTCTTTCATTATTTACAACGCAGGTTTATGTAAAGTTGTAACAAATGATGAGTGTCTGGGTTGCCACAGCGACAAGGGAATGACTATGCGTGGTCCAGATGGGAAAGAGATATCTCTTTATCTTGATAAAGAAGTATTTACTCAATCTGTCCATGCGAAACTAAAGTGTGTAGACTGCCATAGCAGTATAACAGATATACCCCATGACCGAGTAAAGAAAGTAGATTGTGAGAAGTGCCATGCAGAGTCAGCTAAAAGCTATAAAGGCAGCATCCACGAGACATCAAAAAAAATTAAGAAGGGACCCACATGCCAGGGGTGCCATGGTAAGCACACAATTAAAAAGGATGATAAATTTCCACATTTTGTATGCAAAAGCTGCCATCCTAAGTCTTATGAAGAGTACAAAGATAGTGCCCATGGCGTTGCTGCAATAGGCAAGAAAGGTGATTTCGATGAGGTAGCAACTTGTCATGACTGCCATGGTGGACATAAGATTTACAAAAAGGATGATCCTCGGTCGGCAGTTTATCACCTTAACTTACCTCATACCTGTGGTAAATGCCACGCAAATGAAGAGCTTGCTAAAAGACACAATATCCCTGTTCATAATGCCTATCAGCTATACATGGATAGCATACACGGCAGAGCAATAACAAAGAGTGGACTCTTGGTATCAGCAAACTGTATAGACTGTCATGGCGGCCATGATATTAGAAAACATACTGACAAAAAATCATTAGTACATAGAGACAATATTTCCACTACCTGTGGAAAATGTCACGCAGGTATTGTTGAGATATTTGAAGATAGCATTCATGGGGTTGAACTTAAAAAGGGAAATCCAGAGGCTCCAACTTGTGTAAGTTGTCATACGGCACATGAGATTTCAAGGGTTGAAAAAGATACCTGGTTGCTTGATGTTATTAATGAATGTGGTACTTGCCACAAGCGGGCGATAATGACCTATAGGAATGATTATCATGGCAAAATTACCACTCTTGGTTTTACAAGAGTAGCCAAGTGTGCCGATTGTCATGGTTCACATGAAATTCAAAAAAGAAAGGATCCACGCTCAAAAATTAATGAAAAAAATCTCATAGATACATGTAAAAAATGTCATCCAGGCTCTAACAAAAGTTTTGTTAAGTATATGATACACGCAGATTACAAAGACAAAGAAAATTACCCAATCCTTTATTATACCTTTGTTTTTATGACAGGACTGCTCTTGACTGTATTCGGCTTTTTTGGGATTCACGCACTGCTCTGGCTGCCGAGGTCATGGATTGAGAGATACAGCAAAAAAAATAAAAAACATTGGGAGGAGTAAAATGGCTGCCGAGGAAAAACATTACTTTAGATTTAGTTTATTCCATAGATACATGCATGGTTTGGTGATAATAAGTTTTTTGGGGCTTGCTCTGACAGGAATGCCTCTTAAGTATTGCAATACTAAATGGGCATGGGATATTGCCCATTGCATGGGCGGATTTCAGGCTGCAGGCTTAATACATCGCATTTGTGCCGTAATAACCTTTGGATATTTTCTGGGTCATTTAATTTATCTTTTTCATTTTTTTCTATTTAAAAACAAAGAGCCCTTTTTTAAATATATTTTGGGTCCAAACTCAATGGTTCCTAATCTAAAAGATGCAAGAGACTTAATAGATAATATTAAATATTTTATTGGAATGGGCCCTAAACCTAAATTTGATAGATGGACATATTGGGAAAAGTTTGATTATTGGGCGGTTTTTTGGGGGATGTTTATGATAGGTGGGTCTGGTTTGCTCTTATGGTTCCCGACATTTTTTTCTAACTTTTTTCCAGGCTGGGTATTAAATATTGCAGCAATAATACACAGTGATGAGGCGCTTTTAGCATCAGGTTTTATATTTACTTTTCACTATATACATACACACATAAGGGGAGATAAATTTCCAATGGATTCGGTTATATTTACAGGTAGAATCTCTTTAGAAGAGCTTAAGGAAGAGAGACCATTGGAGTATGAAAGACTTGTAAATGAAGGAAGACTTAATGAAATTGAAACTGAGGCAACACCCAAATGGCTAAAAAATTTTAGTAAGGTTGTAGGATTTTCTGCTCTTATAGTTGGTCTAATAATTGTAGGTCTTATTATCCACACAGAATATGTGCACATAATGCATATTTTAGGTATAAATTAAAATTTATCAGTGAAATTAGGCGCATGCAACATTATAATAGGCAATACATGTATGCGCCTTTTTTTATAAAAAAATGTAGTTTCTTATAAACATAACTTTATTAGAAAAAAGTTTTTTGTATTCCTGTTGGTATACTTAGGTAGAACCTTAAGTGTTTATAAAAAAACCAAAGCACTTTTATCAAACTTATAAGATTTTACTTCTTTTTATTGAAAAAGCATTTGCTTTATAATAATTTCTAACATTATTCTTCTTCCTTGAATAATTTTCTGTTTATTGAGAGTGATATCAAAAATGTTGAAAAACTAAAGATTGTAAAAATTTAATTAATCAAAAATAATTGATTTATTTAAAAAAGAGCTTGGTGCTGTGTTGACTTCTCTATATTTTTTTTGTAAAATTCTTACTTTAAGTTTCTATAGGGGGAACTAAATGAAAAAAACTATTATTATTACAGTCCTTTTAGTTTTATCTATGTCAGCAAAGCTTTTTGCTGAAAAGTCAAAAATCTATTCTGTACCCTATCCTCCTCTTTCAAAAGGCATTTTTCCCTGTATGAATTGCCATGATGGTATGGATAGGAACAAGAAGAAAAGGGCACTTAAGGAAATGCATCAGAACATCAAGATTGAGCATCACGGTGATAGGTGGTGCTATGACTGTCATGACGAAAGAAACATGGATAGACTAAAGCTTTCAAATGGTGAGTATGTCAAATTTCAAGAGTCCTATAAGCTCTGTGCCCAGTGTCATGGAAACGTTTACAATGATTGGCAGAAGGGTATACATGGTAAAATAACAGGTTACTGGAAGGGTGAAAAGCAGTATCTACTCTGTGTTCATTGTCACGATCCCCATACTCCAAGATTTAAACCGATGAAACCCGAACCTGCTCCAGTAAGACCAGACAAAGCAAGTAGTCATTAATTTAGGAGGTATCAATAATGATAGATTTCAAAGAGAAGTTCAAAAATAGAAGAAGGTTAATTAAGTTATTTGCAGCAGGAGTAGCTGCTGCTTTAAGCCCCTTTGCGGCCAAAGAAAGCGATGCGAAGATTGATTGGGAAGAGTATTTTCAGAAGCATTATAGAGAGATGACCAAAGACGAAAAAGAAAAATTGGCTAAAAAACTTGAGAAAAAATACAAAGAAACATACAAAAAAGATTTTAAAGTAAAAATGACTGACCCAATGGATGGTGTAGAGTTTGGCTATGCCCTAAATCTTTCAAAATGCATTGGCTGCAGAAAATGTGTTTATGCATGTGTGAATGAAAACAACCTTTCAAGAAGGCCACAGATCCAATATATTAGAGTGTTAAAGATGAAAAATGGTGAGTTCGACATTGAAAAATCAGATCATTATTATGAACCAGCATTGGTACCAGAACCAGGTTATTTTTACTTTCCTGTTCAGTGTCAGCAGTGTAGAAAGGCCCCATGTATAAAGGCCTGTCCAATCAAGGCAACCTGGACGGAAAAGGATGGTATAGTTGTTGTAGATTATAACTGGTGTATAGGCTGTAAATATTGTATGTCAGCTTGTCCCTATTTTGGCAGGAGATTTAATAGAAGAAATCCTGTAATACCTGAGAATGAGATAAACACTAACGTCCATTATTTGGGCAATAGACCTAGACCATGGAATGTAGTAGAAAAATGCACTTATTGCATCCAAAGATCTAGAGAGGGGAGATATCCAGCCTGTTTAGAGGCTTGTCCTGTAGGAGCAAGAAAATTTGGTAACTTACTTGATCCTAATGATGAGATTAGGCAAGTTATTGATAACAAAAGAGTGTTTATTTTCAAACAAGATTTGAATACAATTCCAAGATTTTATTACTTTTTCCATGATTAATTAGAGAGGGGTGATTTTATGAAAATAGTAAAATTTGTCGTAGATTCAATAAAAGAGATTTGTAAAGGAAGCCTCCCTTATTACGCATGGGTTGGTTTTTTGCTTTTCTTAATATTATTGGGAGCTTGGGGTTACCATCATGAGTTTACTAGAGAGTTAGGACCTGAAAGTTTGGAGCAACACATTATATGGCCTATATTCATAGGAAATTTTGCCTTCTTCGTTGGTGTTGCTGCTGCAGCAGTTCTTCTTGTTATTCCTGCCTATATATATCATTTTCAGGCCATAAAAGAGATTGCCATATACGGGGAGATAATGGCTTTTTCTGCTATTGCTATGGTTTTAGGCTCAATTATGGTTGATGTGGGAAGGCCTGATAGATTCTGGCATTTACTACCCTTTTTAGGTGGAATACTTAATCTGCCAGCTTCAATGCTCTCTTGGGACGTTGTTGTCTTAAATGGTTACATGATACTAAATATTATTATAGCCATGTATCTCATCTATAAAGGTTATACTGGCGAAGAACCCAATAAAAAGTTTTATGTTCCACTTATTTTACTATCCATACCCTTTGCTATTAGTATCCATACAGTAACAGCTTTTATATTTAATGGTTTGGGTGCAAGGCCCTATTGGAACTCTGCAATACTTGCTCCAAGATTTTTAGCATCAGCCTTTTGTTCCGGTCCCTCATTAATGATAATTGCCTTGCAAATAATTAGAAGATATGGAGGAATCAAGGTTCAAGATTTGGCACTCTTTAAGATTGCTGAGATTATGGCTTACGCTATGTTTTTTAACCTATTTCTTTTTGGCGCAGAGGTTTTCAAAGAATATTATACAGGTTCAGTCCACATGGCACCAATGGAGTATCTTATGCAAGGTCTCCACGGTCACAACAAAATGGTACCTTGGATATGGACGGCTATAACTTTAGATATTACAGCATTTTTTATATTTATATCTTTAAGAAAAGTAAGAAGCATAAAATTGCTTAATGTTGGTTGTGTCTTGATATTCATAGCAGTTTGGATAGAAAAAGGTCATGCCTTTATAACCCCTGGGTTTATTCCTGGTGTTTTAGGTGAGGTACACGAATATACTCCTACCTTAGTTGAGATGATAATATCCTTAGGCGTATTTGCTCTTGGCTTGCTTATCTTCACCGTCTGTTCAAAACTTGTAGTTGGTATCGAGACAGGCAGACTAAAATATAACAAACAGTAATTAATTTCACCTTAATAAACAAAAAAGGGGCACCTAAAGCCCCTTTTTTTTATTTATAAATATGTTAATATTACAACGTGAAAAAGATATTAATCATTGAAGATGATGATAAAATAGCCAATCTCTTAAAAGTATATCTTGAAAATAACGACTTCATCGTTACCATAACAAAATCTGCAAAAGAGACAAAAAAGTTATTACAATCAGGTAAAACAGTAAATATTGATGCCATATTACTCGATCTTATGTTGCCAGACGAGGCAGGTGAGGTGCTGTTAGAGGAAATAAAAGAAGATAGTGACATACCAATATTGATAATCTCTGCAAAAACACAGATACAAGATAAGTTGGCAGGTCTATCACTTGGTGCTGATGATTATATAACAAAACCTTTTAATCCAAATGAGGTAGTGCTACGTTTAAAAAATATCTTACGCAGATATGAAAAAATAAAAGATGGGTCCTTTAAATCATATAATAACGGTAGAGTAAAGATTAATGAATATACCTATGAGTTAATAGTGGATGATAAAAAAGTTAATTTAACAGCTACAGAGTTCAAGATTTTATTGTTACTAATAAACAATAGGGGAAAAATACTTACAAGAGAAGAGATAATAAAAAAGGCCTTAGGTTACGATTATGAAGGCTACGACAGAACAGTAGATGCTCATATAAAAAACATAAGAAATAAGATAAAAGAAGTAGCCGATGATTTAAACTGCATACAAACTGTCTATAGCTTAGGCTATAGGTGTACCTGTCAGATAGATGATTAAAACATTCAAGTTAAAAATATTTATTATCCTTTTTTTTGTTTCTACCTTAACCCTTTCATCTAGTTTTATTGTAAGACATTATTTTATTGAAGAGACAAAAAAATACATCGATGGCAAGAGAGAAGATAATGTTTACATTTTTATAAATGAGATAGAAAGAGATTATGCAAAAACAGAGACTTTTGAGAAAATAGGCATTGATAAAATTTTTTATTTAGCAGAAAAACTACATTTAAACTTTGTTATTTTTGATTTGGAAGAAAAAGTAATTTTAAAGTTAAACAGTAATAATTTATCTTCGAATTATGAAGAATACCCTCTTTTTTATAAAAGAAAGCAGATTGGTACTGTAAGGATAAGCTTTAATGAAGAAGAAAGAATAAACGTTCTTATTGATAGGTCAAAAAAAATATTATTATTCTCAGTCCTTTTAACCTTGATAACAATTGGAGTAATAAGCATCATAATATCTGAGAGGCTTACAAAACCCTTAAAGGAGCTTACAAAAAGTGCAAAAGAGATATCAAAGGGCAATCTAAACGTAAATACAAATGTTAAAAGCAAGGATGAGATAGGTAAGCTAAGTCAAGCCTTCAATGAGATGGTAAAGAGGCTTAAAAGGCTTGAGGATATAAGAAAACGAAATATTACAAATCTTTCTCACGAGATAAGAACTCCTCTGACAATTTTAAAGGGCAATTTGATGGGTATTAAAGATGGCCTTATTGTGGGAGATGATAAAGTAATAGACTCCCTATTGGAAGAGGTTGATAAGATAGAATCACTAACGGAAGGTATAAAGAGGTTGGGGGATATTGACGAAAGTCTCTTTAGATTAAGATTAGAAAAGGCGAACTTGAAAGAGCTTACAGAAAACTCTATAGAAAACATAAAAATACTGCTTGAAAAAAAGACTTTAAATATAGAAGCCTCTCTTGATGATTTAGAGATTGAGGTGGATAAAAAACTTTATAAACAATTAGTTACAAACTTATTGAGTAATGCAATAAAGGCTTCCTCAGAAAAAGATAAAATATTAGTTAAAATTGATAAGGAAAAGGGAGAGCTTATAGTAAAAGATTTTGGAACGGGGATTGAAAAAAAAGACATAGACCTTATCTTTGAAAGGTTTTACAAAAAATTTAGAGATGGTTCTGGTGTTGGACTTACAATTGTTAAAGAGATTGCAGATGCTCATAACTGGAAGATATACGTAAATAGCAAAATGGGTGAAGGAACAGAGTTTATAATAAAATTTCAAAATTCATAATTTTTCATAATTTATCCATAATCCCTTCAAAATTAAAGGTTATACTGTAAGAAAAAAAGGAGGTTAAGGTTATGAAAAAAGTTGTAGTAATCGCAGCAGTATTTTTGTTGATGGTTGTTTTCTCCGTTGAAGCTAAAATGATGCGAGGTGGTGGGAAATTTGTAAACTACACCAGTGTAAATCTTGAAAGTCTAAAAAAGTTTCACAAAGATACTCTGGAGCTAAGGGATGAACTGTTTATTAAAAGAGTGGAGCTTGAAAAAGAATATGCTAAAGAAAGGAAGGACTATGAAAAGATAACTGCATTGAAAAAGGACATAGTATCACTGCAGACAAAAATACAGGCTCTTGGAGAAAAGTATGGCATAAAAAGTAATAAAATAACAAACTGCTATAATTGTGATAACTGCTATCTTGGTCAAGAAAGAGCATACGTAAAATGTAACAAAAGGTGTTGGTAAATAAATTTTGAGATCTTATGGTTATGAAAAATATTTATTTAATATTGATAGCCCTTATTTCATTAGTTACCCTTGCCTTTGCTGAACCTGGTGTTCGGCAAAGGCCCTTTGGAGCATACTGTCCTGATGGCAGAAGAGGAGCTTACGGAGAAAGATTAGAGGTTAAAGACCTTAAATCTGCAAAGGAAATCATAAAAAAGTTTTATGAAAAAAATGATGATATAACCATTGGTGATATAAGCGAAAGGAGAGGTTTTTTTGAGGTAACTATATATGACAAAAAGGGCAATGTAATAGATATACTTATAATTCACAAAAGGACAGGAAGGATAAGGTCTATTTACTGATATAGAAAGGTCAGAAAATACAGATTAAAATAAGCATTTCTTGAATATTTTAGGAAAATGTTTTATTTTAATTTATGTGAACAAAGAAGGTGCAAGAAGAAGAATTGAAGAGCTAAAAAAAATTATCGCCTATCATGACTATCTTTATTATGTAAAAAATACTCCAGAGATAACAGACTCTGAGTATGATAAACTCTTTGCTGAGCTAAGGTCTCTTGAAAATCAGTACCCCGAATTAATCACTCTTGACTCTCCCACCCAAAGGGTAAGTGGAGATGTGCAAAAAGAGTTTAAAACAAGGCAACACTCAATTCCTATGATTAGCCTTGATAATGCCTTTGAGGAGTCAGATGTATTAGATTTTGTCAATAGGATTAAAAGATTTGTTAAAAGAGAGATTGACTTTGATTTTGTTCTTGAACCTAAGATTGATGGTTTGGCTATAGAGTTGATATATGAAAAAGGTGTTCTAATCGCTGGCATTACAAGAGGTGACGGTATAAAAGGTGAGGATGTAACAGCTAATATAAAAACAATAAAAACAATCCCCTTAAAACTTATGACTACCTTCCCACCAGAGCTACTGGAAGTAAGAGGAGAAGTATTTTTGTCTAAATCAGCTTTTAAAATTATTAATGAACAGCAAGAGGAACAGGGAAAACCAACCTTTTCAAACCCAAGAAATGCCAGTGCTGGTAGTATTAGACAACTTGACCCAAATATTACAGCCCAAAGACCCCTTGATGCATTTTTTTATGGCCCTGGATTATTAATAGGTATTGATGTTTCAAACCACTGGGATTTCCTACAGTTAATAGGATCCTATGGATTGAAAATCAACCCTTTAACAAAAAAAGCCAAAGATATTAATGATATAATTAGCTATCATAAATATCTCTCAGAGACAAGAGATAGTTTGCCCTATGAGATAGATGGGATTGTTATAAAGGTAAATAATTTTAACTTACAGAAGGAACTAGGTGAGACAGCAAGAAGCCCACGCTGGGCTGTGGCATACAAGTTTAAGCCACGGCAGGCAGTAACAAAAGTTAATGATATCATAGTAAGTGTAGGCAGGACAGGAACTCTAACACCTATTGCTATATTAGAGCCAGTAGAGATAGCAGGAGTGACCGTATCAAGGTCAACCCTTCATAACCAAGATGAGGTTGATAGACTTGATGTTAGAGTAGGTGATTATGTAGTTGTTGAGAGAGCAGGAGACGTAATACCTGAAATTGTAAAAACACTCGTGGATAAAAGAGATGCTAACTCAAAACCTTTCAAGTTGCCAGATGTATGTCCTGTTTGTGGCTCTAAGGCTGTTAAGTATGAAGGAGAAGTTGCAATTAGATGTACAGGTATAGATTGTCCAGCCCAGCTTAAAGAGAGAATTAAGCATTTTTGTAAAAAGGATGCTATGGATATTGAGGGTTTTGGAGATAAAATTTGTGATCAACTAGTAGATAGGAATATTGTAAAGGGGATTGAAGACATATTTTATTTAAAAAAAGAAGACCTTTTTAAATTAGAAAGAATGGGCAATAAGCTCTCAGAGAACTTACTAAATTCCATAAACAAGGCAAAAAGGACAGAGCTACACAGGTTTATTTATGCCCTCGGGATAAGATTTGTTGGAGAAGTTACTGCTAAGAAATTAGCGGATTCTTTTAAAGATATTAATTCTTTAATGGCAGCAAGAGAAGAAGAGCTTCTTGAAATTGCTGATATTGGTCCTTCGGTAGCCAAAAGTATCGTGACCTTTTTTAGTGAAGACAAAAATCTGTTAGCAATTAAGAAACTTTTATCTGCCGGTATTGTTTTTAAAGAGAAAGAAACAAAAGAAGGTTTTTTTACTGGTAAATCTGTCCTTTTTACAGGTACCCTAAGCTCAATGACAAGGGGAGATGCAAAAAAACTTGTGGAAGAAGAGGGCGGGATTGTAAAATCTTCAGTTACAAAAGACCTTGATTATCTTGTAGTTGGGAAAGATCCAGGTTCAAAATTGGAGATCGCAAAGAGCTTTAAGATAAAAATTTTAACAGAGGAAGAGTTTTTAAACTTAGTAAAAAAAGAAAAAGCTATAGGAGAAACTGGTAGATTGCTATGAAGAGGAACTTGCTTGTTTTTTTTATATTACTTTTCTGGCACCTAAATATAGGTGCTACGGTATTCTCAATCTTTTTGCCAACGGAGATAAAAGAGTGGAAGGTTAAAGAGTTTAGAGGTAAAGCAGATTATAAGATTGTTGAAGACCCCAAGAGACTTGTAAAACTTATATCAGAAAACAGTTCCTATAATCTTGTGAAGGATTTTGTGATAGATCTATCAGAGTATCCTTATCTAAACTTTGAATGGATGGTGGAAAGATTGCCAAAAAATGGAGATGCCCGCTTGAAAGAAAAAGATGATCAACCAGCACAAATTTATGTAATAGTGCCAGCTTTTCCAGAAATGATTAACTATAAAGGTATTGGTTATATATGGGATTCTCAATGCCCCTTGGGGGAGTACCAAAGCCCAAAAATTTCTAGTATAAAATATGTGGTATTAAGATCAGGCAGTAATGATTTAAACAGGCTTATAAAAGAAAAGGTGAATGTATATCAAGACTTCAAAAGACTTTGGGGTATTGACTTAAAAAAAAGAAAGATTGTTATTGCTTTAGGTATAGATTCTGACGATACAAATTCAAAGGCTGTATCATATTTTGGTGATATCTATTTCTCTAAGGACTAATGAAAGAAAAAATTTATAAAATAATCTCTACAGGCTTTTATACAGGCTATGCCCCCTATGCGCCAGGGACTTTAGGTAGTCTAATCGGCATAGTTTTTTATTTATTAACAGAGTGGAGCTACTACACCTATCAGGTCTTTTTATTTCTTTTGTTTCTTTATTTGTCATATAAATCTGTTGCTTATGCAATAGGAATATTTAACGATCCTGACCCATCTGAAGTTGTTTGTGATGAGATTTTAGGAATGTGGTTTTCACTGCTATTCTTCGAACTCAATATATATCAGATATTCTTAGCCTTTGTAATTTTTAGGTTTTTTGATATATTAAAACCTTTTCCAATAAAGCTTATAGAGAAAAAGTTCAATGGACCCTCTGGAGTCATTTTAGATGATTTAATGGCAGGTGTTTATACAAAAATCTTATTATGGCTAATAATGAGTAGTGGTTTTTAGATATGGAACTAAAAGAAAGGCTTGGAAGAAAACTTTTTGAAAAAAAACTTACCCTCTCTGTAGCAGAATCCTGTACGGGTGGTTTAATCAGCAAGCTTATTACAGATGTGAGTGGCAGCTCTGCTTATTTTAATATGGGGGTTATTACTTATTCAAACGAAGCAAAAATAAAGATATTAAAAGTTGATGATAAGATAATTAAGAAACATGGAGCAGTAAGCCCTGAGTGTGCAGAAGCAATGATAAGGGGACTTAAGGCTCTGTCAGGATCGGATATCTGTATCTCAACGACAGGCATTGCTGGACCAACTGGGGGAACAGAGGAAAAACCAGTAGGACTTGTATATTGTGGTTTTTTTATAAAAGATAAGATATTCATAGAAAAAAACATCTTTAAAGGAGATAGATATATAATTAGGCAACAGACTGCCGATTATTGCCTTAATTATATTTTAGAGAGGATTTAATGGAAAAGGTTAGGCTTTTTATAGCCATAGATCTTGATAAAGAAGGCGTTGATAGGATAACACCCTTTCAAAAAGAGATTGCCTCAAAGTTAAAGGAAGTTAGATGGACAAAGAAAGATAATTGGCATATAACAATAAAGTTTTTAGGCGAGGTAGAGTCATCTCAATTAGATAATATTATCCCGATTTTAGAGGATATTAAAACTTTTTTTAAGCCCTTCACTCTTAAACTGGATAAGATAGATGTATTTCCTGATATTAGAGTTCCAAGAGTGATATTTTTAGATGTAAAGGATAGTTTAGAACTAAAAAATTTAGCAGAAGCCATAGAGACTAAGTTATCATTAATAGGTTTTCCTAAAGAAAAAAGAGATTTTCGTGGTCACTTAACACTTGGACGTATTAAGGATACAAAGAAGTTTATTAAATTAAACCCTAACTATAAAGAGATTTTAAACCGCTCTTTGTCTCATGACTTTGATGTGTCAGAGTTTTATTTATACAAAAGCGTACTAAAAAAAGAAGGACCTGAATATATTCCGCTTCATTCATTCCCTCTGCTAATGACAGGTCTCTGATTTTGTATTTTAATGTTTTATATAAGTCTAAAAAAGCGTCTGTAGCTCAGGGGATAGAGCATCGGCTTCCGAAGCCGAGGGACGCAGGTTCGAATCCTGCCAGACGCGTTACTTTTTTGCCCTCATAATCTTACCTTCCTTTCCTTTTACAACTATCTGTTCTAAAAGTCCTATCACTTTTTCTGCAACCTCTTCTTTCACTTCTACGAAGGTAAAATTATCTTTGATAGTAATCTTACCGATATCTTCACCTATTAACTCTGCTTTTTCGATAAGGCTCTTGAATATATCTTTTGCTGAGATGCCATCTTTTAGTCCTAAGGTGATAAAGAGCCTTTTGTAAAGGGCTTTACCAGCTTTAGAATGTTCTGCCTGTCCTGTCAATCCTTCTTTTAAGATGAAAGCAGCAGCTAATACCTCTGGTAGCTCCATTTCTTCGAGATTATCATAAAAAAAAGGGGTCAACTCTTTTATAAGTTTTTTTTCTTTCTTTAGAGTATCCACAAGAGATCTCAAGAAAGACTCTTTTTTAATCTCAATAAGCTCGCCAATTTCGGGAGGTGTCTCTTTTTTAAGCTTACTTTTTGTAATTTTTTCTATCTGCCTGAGTCTTTCATACTCACGAGGAGATACTAAGGTAATAGCAACCCCTGATTTTCCTGCCCGTCCAGTTCTGCCGATTCTATGAATGTAACTTTCAGGGTTTTGAGGGATGCTAAAATTGATTACGTGGCTTACATCGGATATATCAAGACCTCTTGCAGCAACATCAGTTGCAACAAGGATGTTTATCTTCTTGCTTTTAAACTTATCCATTACCCTTTCTCTTTGTGCCTGACTGTAGTCACCATGTATTGCTTCAGCCTGATAACCACGGTTTTTTAAGGTATAAGCTACTTCGTCGGTTTCTTTTTTTGTATGACAAAAAATTAGGACAAGGCCATCTGATTCATGGTCAAGGATGCGTGTTAAAACATCTATCTTGTCTTGTTCCCTTACCTCATAAAAGATTTGTTTAATAGTAGGAACAATAATATTTTTTGAGCTCAAAGTAACTTTTTCATAATCAGAAATATACTTATCAGCTATCTTTAATATCTGTGGTGGCATAGTAGCTGAGAAAAGATATCTATTTGCCTTTTGGGGTACTGTTTTAAGTATAGTTTCTATATCCTCAAGAAAACCCATATCAAGCATCTCATCGGCTTCATCAAGTACTAAAAATTTGATATTACCAAAGCTAAGAGTTTTTCTATTTATATGATCGATTATTCTGCCAGGTGTACCTACAATTATGTGAAAACCCTTCTTGAGAGCAGAAATTTGTTTTTCAATTGGATGTCCGCCATAAATAGGTATAGCAAAAACACCAACCTTTCTCCCTACCTTATTTAGCTCCTGTGCCACCTGAATACAAAGTTCTCTTGTTGGTACCAAGACAAGTGCGTTAGGATGTAATTTTTTGTCAATCCTCTCGACTATTGGCAAGCCGAAGGCAAGTGTTTTTCCTGTGCCAGTCGGGGCCTGAGCGACGAGGTTTTTCCCCTCAAGCATTATAGGGATTGATAGCTGTTGAACCGGGGTTGGTTCTTCAAATCCTAATGATTCAACGATTTTTAATGTTTTTGGGGAAAGCCCCAAGCTTTTAAAACTTAATTTTTCTTCCTTCATTTTTTCCTTCTTTCTTTTTGTTTAATCTATTATAATCTTACTATAATGGCAAGACAAAAGATATGTAAATCCTGTAGCGGTAGTTTTAATAGAGAACATATATCAATCTATGATTATATCATAACGATAGATAGATGTAAATGTGGATGGAAGCTAATTGATGTAAAAGACAGGGAAGGCAAAAGTCTAAAAGATCTTATAGATAAAAGCGTGCTTGAAAAGATGATTAAATCAAAGGCAAGCAATCTTAAGATTTAGATTCGTAAATAAATATCTCCTCTAAGTTTCTAAATTTCTCATCAAGGTCTAGTCCATAACCAACTACAAAGTGATTATCTATCTCAAAACCTACAAAATTAGCTTTAATGTCAACTTTCCTTCGCCCCCTTTTGTCTAACAAAGTACAGATATATATCTCATTCGCACCGTTTTCTATAAAAAAATCATAAATCCTTTTTAAAGTAGTCCCTGTATCAAGAATGTCTTCTAAGATAAGTATAGTTTTGTCAGTAATATTAGTTGATGGCTTATTTATTATTCTTACTGTTCCTGAGGAATCAGTACCTTCATAAGACTTTGCCTGAATAAAATCATAAATAAAAGGCATCTTAAACTTTTTGATAAGGTCAGACATAAAGAAAAGAGAGCCTTTAAGGACACCAATTACAACAATCTCTTTATTAAAAAAATGAGTGTTTATTTGTTCCGCCAGCTCATCAATCTTTTTCTCTATATGATTCTTGGAGATAAAGGGTATTAACTTAAAATTTTCATAACCCATAAACTTGAAAAATTCTATCAGATATAATTTTAAATAACAATATTTAAGAAAACCTGCATAGCATAATATAGGGAGAAAAAAGATGAAAATAGGACATTTCTATTTGTGGTTGACAGACTATATTAATTAGTTGACTTAGGTTAAATAATTTTATAACATTGTTATATAACCGCTTGGATCCTTTGTGACCGAGACGGAAAGAGATTGACTAAGCTGATATAAAGCCTTTAAGACTCTTTTCGTCTTGAAGGCTTTTTTACTTTAGGAGTTTATATGAAAATTACTGTGCCCTTGATATTAAAAAAGAAACAGAATAAAGAAAAGATAACCATGCTTACTTGTTACGATTATTCAATGGCACTTTTGCTCGATAGAGCAGGTGTTGATATGCTTCTTGTTGGAGATTCAGTAGGGGTTGTCTTTTCTGGTTATGAAAATACCTTGCCTGTTACTTTTGATGAGATCCTCTACCACACCAAAGCTGTGGTAAGAGGCAGGAAAAACTCGTTAGTTGTTGCTGACATGCCCTTTTTGTCCTATCAAGTTTCTATTGAAGATGCCATAAAAAATTGTGGATTAATGATAAAGGCTGGTGCAGAAGCAGTTAAGTTAGAAGGTGGTGTGGAGGTTTGTGAGGTAGTTTATAAACTTTTTCAATCTGGAATCCCCGTTGTGGGGCATATAGGTTTGACACCTCAATCTGTCAATATTTTAGGCGGCTATAGAGTTCAGGGAAAGACTGATGCTGCAAAGAAAAAACTTATAGATAGTGCTAAGGCTTTAGAATCAGCAGGGGCCTTTTGTATTGTCCTTGAGTGTGTGCCTGAAGAAGTAGCAAAGGAGATTACAGAGGAGCTTACGATACCAACAATAGGAATAGGTGCTGGAAGATATACCGATGGACAGGTTCTTGTTATTAATGATATTTTAGGACTTTTTGAAGGCTTTAGGCCAAAGTTTGTAAAAAGATATGTAGATTTGGCTCCAGTTATCGAGAAGGCAGCGAAGGATTATATAAATGATGTGAAGGAAGGTCTTTTTCCTGCTGACGAAAATGTTTTCAAGTGATTAGAGAAAGGGGCTATTTAATTTATGTGCTGTGCCAGAAAGATTTGAGAATTTTTTGAATAAAAATTTTGAGGGAAGGGATGAAGATTATTAAAACTGTTAGAGAGATGCAAGATATTTCAAAGACACATAAGAAAAAGGGGGAATTGATTGGTTTTGTGCCTACAATGGGTTATCTACACGAGGGACATCTTCAACTTGTAAGAGAGGCAAAGAAAAGATGTGATGTTTCTGTGGTGAGCATTTTTGTTAACCCTCTTCAGTTTGGACCAAAGGAAGACTTTGCAAAATATCCTCGTGATTTTGAGAGAGATAGTAATCTGCTTGAGAGAGAAGCGGTTGATTATATCTTCTATCCAGAAAAAGAAGAGATGTACCGTAAAGACTATCAAACCTTTGTTGAGGTTACGGAGGTTACAAAAAATTTATGTGGAGCTAAAAGACCAGGACATTTTAGAGGTGTTACAACAGTAGTTTGTAAACTTTTTAATGCTGTGATGCCCGATTTAGCCTTTTTTGGAGAGAAGGATTACCAGCAGTTAATCACAATCAAAAGGATGGTTGATGATCTTAATATGGATATTCATATTGTTGGGGTTCCTATTATTAGAGAGTCAGATGGACTTGCCATGAGTTCAAGAAATACCTATCTTTCTGATGAAGAAAGAAAATCTGCCCTCTGTCTTTTTGAAGCTATTAATTTAGCAAAGAAGCTAATTAGTGAGGGTATTAGAGATGCTGGAAAGATTATTTCTGAGACGACTAATTTAATTGAAAGTACGCCTTTAACACGTATTGACTATGTCAAACTTTGTAATCCAGAAAACCTTGATTACATAGAGACTGGTGAGATTAAGGGGAAGGTTCTTTTAGCTTTGGCTGTTTTTGTTGGTACTACCAGACTTATAGATAATGCTGTATTGGAGGTTTAACATATGCTTTATACAATGCTTAAGTCAAAAATTCACAGAGCAGTGGTTACCGATGCAAGCTTACATTATGAAGGCAGTATTACCATAGATGAAGAATATATGGAGAAAGCAAAAATACTGCCCTATGAGCAGGTTCACATTTATAATGTAACTAATGGTAATAGATTTATTACCTATGCCATTCCGGGTAGAAGAGGTTCTCGGGTTTTTTGTGTGAATGGGGCTGCAGTCCATAAGGCCAACAAGGGAGACGTTATAATTATTGCAAGTTATGGTATTTATTCTGAGGAAGAGTTAAAGGCTGGTTATAAACCCACCAATATTTATATGGATGAGAATAATCAGGAAATCATTAAGTGAGCCATATAAATAAGTTTGTCAACGCACATACTCACCTTGAGCTTACTTTTGATAAAACCTTTGTTACAGAAAATCTACACAAAAAAGAGTTATGGGATTGGATTGTTGAGGTTGTAAAAATCAAAAGGTTATCAAAAGAAGATGTATTTATCGAGAATATAAAGAGAGGCGAGGATTATTTAATAGCAAATAATAACCTCTTTGTTGGTGATATTAGAAGTCTTCTGCCCGAGGGACCCCTATTATTCAATCAAGAAATTGATGGTGTTGTTTTTTTTGAGGTATTGGGATATGAAGAGGATGTCTTTAATAGGAAATGGGATGATTTTCAAATATTCTATAATAGGCATAAAAAGGATGGCAGAATAGGGTTATCTATCCATTCTTTATATACCACCTCACCTAAAAGGGCTAAAGAGATGATAGCCTTTGCGAGAGAAAAAAATATTAAAGTAACCCTTCATATGGCCGAGAAAAAAGAGGAAGGAGAGTTTCTCTTTGCTAATGACATAAGAGGCTTTAGAAAAATTTTTAAAAGTGCCATAGTTGAAGATTATGGTTTCAAAAGTTATAGCGATATTATTGATTATCTTAACTTAGGGGAAGATACCATACTCATTCACTGTACTCAGTTTAATATAGACGACTGGAGAAAGGTTGAAGAAAAAAATATACCTGTTGTTCTCTGTCCACGGAGTAACTTATATTTTACAGGCTCTTTACCTGATTTAAATACAATAGCAAATCTAAACATTAGATGGGCTTTGGGAACCGATAGTTTGTTTACAAATCTTGATATAAATGTTCTTGAAGAAGGAAGATTTATTATTGAAAACTTTTCACACATTAAAAATATCGAGAAGAAGGTTTATCATGCTCTAACAGATGGTGGAAGGGCTATCTTTGAGGGCTAAAGAGATTGTCCTTTAAGTTTTTTTAGAAAAGTTAAGATCTTTAGGAGTTTCCAATGGAAAGATGGCAGATCTTAAAAAATAATGTTAAAAGATACTTTTTCTTTGGTTTGGCCACCTTTATACCTGCCTATATAACTATTGTAATAATGATTAAGATTATTAGGTTTTTTGATGGCATAGCTGTAGAGTTTTTTTCTGTCTTTGAGTTTTCAGAAAACCTTAAGATACTAAAAATCCCTTTAGTTGGGGCAACAATCAGTTTTTTATTTTTGTTATTAATTGGCTTCTTTTCAAGAAAGTTTATAGGCAAAAAGGTAATGTACGTTATAGACAAGATCTTTACAGTCATTCCTATATCAAGACCAGTCTATTCTGCTGTAAAGAAGATGACAGAGACCTTTATAGACGATGAGAAATCAAAATTTAAAAGGGTTGTTCTAGTACCTTTTCCTCATAAGGAGGTTTATGCCATAGGTTTTCTTACTAATAAAGCTCCAAGTATACATGAAGGTATGACACATTATTATGTCTATGTGCCTACAGCAATTAACCCCACAGCAGGTTTTTTAATAAATGTTAGGGAAGACCAGATTCTAGAAAGTGAGATGAAGGTAGATGAAGCCTTTTCTCTTATACTTTCAGGTGGTATGCTTGCGAAAAAAAGAGAGGAAAATTAGTCTCTTAATAAAGGATAATAAGAGGTATTGCCTTGAAGGGACTTTATATACATATACCTTTTTGTAAAAAAAAATGTATTTACTGTGATTTTTACTCTCAAGAGGATATCTCTCTCATAGAAGATTATTTAATTGCCTTCACAAAAGAGTTTCACAAGAAAAAAAATTTATATGAAAAGTTTTTTCAGGCAAAAAAATATACTCTTTACATAGGGGGCGGTAACCCAGCTTTACTAGAAATTAAGGATATAGAGTATATTCTGAAAAAGATTTATTCGGCAATCCTTAATTTTGAAGAGATAACCATTGAGGCAAACCCAGATAGTTTGAGCGAGGAAAAGATTAAAAGCTATAGAGATTTAGGTATTAATAGATTATCTATTGGTATTCAGTCTTTTGATGATGAGATACTTAAGTTTTTGGGGAGAAATCATAACTCTAAGGATGCCCTTAGAGCTCTTGAGGTGGTAAAAAAATATTTTAAAAATTTTTCTATTGATATTATTGGAGGTATCTCAGGTTTTTATGATGGAAGGGAGATCAGAAGAGACCTTTCGAAAGAGTTTAAGATAATAGAAATGTTTAACCCACCTCATATATCTTTTTACCTTCTTTCTATTGAAGAATCTCCCTTTTTTAAAGATAAATTTATTATTGATGAAACTTGTCAGGCCAAAGATTATGATATTTTCTGTAATTTTGCAAAGGCAAAGGGTTATAAACACTATGAGATCTCGAACTTTGCTAAAAGGAGTTTCCAGTGTAAGCATAATAAAATTTATTGGCGTAGAGAAGAGTATTTAGGGTTTGGTCCTTCTGCGGTCTCATTTTTAACGAGCTCAGCAGATAAACAAAGATGGGGTCTAAGGCTTAAAAATAAAAGTGACATCAAAGAGTATATAAAGGATGTAGAAAAAACAGAGGTTGAGATATTAAAAAGAAGTGATGCCTTATCGGAATCGATCTTTTTACCATTACGAACTTCACAAGGCATAGACTTATTAAAGATAGAAAAGCATTTTCCTGAGGAAGCACAAAATATTCATAAGGAGCTTTTTAATCTAAAAAAGGTAGGGCTATTATTAGAAAAAAAGAGACGGTGGATAATAAGGGAAGATAGTTTTATAATAAGTAATGAGATTGTATCAAAAATTTTAAAAGGAGTCTTTTAATATGCTTTATAAAGGAAGTAGCGATTATGTGGCAGGTAAAGATCTTATTGAAGCTGTTAATGTGGCAATAACATTACAGAAGCCTTTGATAATAAAAGGAGAACCAGGAACAGGCAAGACTATGCTTGCCTCAAGCATAGCAGATGCTTTAAAGATGAGGCTAATAGTCTGGAATATTAAATCAACAACTAAGGCAAAGGATGGTTTATATTTTTATGATACTGTTCAAAGACTTAATGACGCAAGGTTTCACGATAGAGATATATCTGATATTAAACAGTACATAAAATTAGGAAAACTTGCTGAAGCTTTTATAGCAGAGGAGAGGACTGTACTTTTAATTGATGAGATTGATAAGGCAGATATAGAGTTTCCAAATGATTTGTTAAACGAGCTTGATGAGATGAGTTTTTATATTCCCGAGACTAAAGAGATTGTTGTTGCTAAACAGAGGCCTGTTGTGATTATAACAAGCAATAGCGAAAAGGATCTACCAGACCCTTTTTTAAGAAGATGCATATTTCACTACATTGAGTTTCCTGATTACGATCTTATGAAAGATATAGTTAGGGTACATTTTCCTGATATTCATAAGGAGCTTCTTGATAGGTCTCTGAAAGTCTTTTATGAAATTAGAAAAATTAGTGAGCTTAGAAAGAAACCATCAACCAGTGAACTGATTGATTGGATAAGGGTTCTTATGGTTTCTGCTGTCGATATAGACAATGTATCTTTAAAAAATATTCCCTACATTGGGACGCTTATCAAAAAAGAACAAGACTTAGAGTATATTCGAAGGACCTATATAAGATAATTATGTCCTTGCTCACCTTTTTTTATATCTTAAGGGCTGAGGGTATTAAGGTAACCTTTAAGGAGTGGAAAGACCTTTATGCTCTTATGAAAGCTGGGTTTATAAAAGACATCTCCGATCTATACTTTTATGGAAGGTATGTGCTTGTTAAAACAGAGAAGCTCTATGACGCCTACGATAGGGCTTATGTGCAGTTTATAAATGAAGGTGGTGATGTAAAAGAAAGGGTTGAGGAACTTCTTAAGTTTTTAGATGAAGAGTTTGGAGGAAAGGTTATAAGGGACTTTGATGAGATATCCTTAGAAGAGATTATAAAAAGATTTAATGAGAGATTTAAAAATCAGAGAGAAAAACATATGGGAGGAGGTAAGCACATAGGTCAGAGAGGCTATTCTCCCTTTGGCAGCTATGGCACGGCAAGAGATGGTATAAGAATGGGAGGGGAAGGTGTTAATAATAGGGCCTTTTTCGTAGCATCGGAAAGACATTTCAAGAATCTTAGGGAAGACGTTCTTTTAGATACCAGAAATATAAAAGTGGCATTAAAAAAACTTAGAAGTTTTAGAGAAGATGGTCTTGAGGAAGAGGTTGATTTAGATGAAACTATAGATAAAACGGCAAAAAATTTTGGTGATATTGATATAGCCTTTAAAAAAGAGAGAAAAAATAATATCAAGCTGCTTTTGTTAATAGATAATGGTGGTTCTATGGAACCTTATAGAGATAAAGTGGAAAAACTCTTTACTTCCGCAAAGGGTTTGAGATTTTTCAAAGACTTTAAGTACTTCTATTTTCACAACTGTATATACGACTTTATTTACGAGGACATGGAGAATTGGAAAAGATACCCCACAGAAAAACTATTAAAAGAGTTCAACCCTACATGGAAGGTGATACTAATTGGAGACGCCCTAATGTCGCCCTATGAGCTTTTTAATTCATATCAGTTTATTTACCACCTTGAGAGAAAGGGCAAGTCAGGGTATGATTGGTTTAATATTATAAGGAGGCATTTTAGACACTCTGTTTGGCTAAATCCTGTGCAAGGTATAAAATGGCAACATCAAACGCTAAGAAAAATAGCATCAATATTCCCTATGTTTCCTCTAACCATTGATGGGATCGAGGGGGCAGTTAAGGAACTGTTGAAAAATCAGTGACATTTCAGGTATCATTACTAAGGCAAGCTTTTTTATTATGATGAAAAAACTTTTTTTTATTATATTTTTTGTTTTATTTTTTAAATACCCCCTTTATGGGCACACAAAAGTCTATTCTGTTAGCTTTCCTCAAGAGGGGAATGTAGATGCAAGTCTATTAATAAGAAATTATAAAATTCTTACACGTTACTATGCCGTTTTGGAGTTAAAGAAGGAGATAAAAGATTTTGCTTATCTTGCTATTGACGATATAAACTACGAAGGTTTTGATGGAAAACATAACTTTTCAGTTGTTATAAATACAGAAATTTTTAAAGAAAATGGTGCTTTCTTAGATGATGAGCTTATAGAGATATTAGAGATTCTTTTACAGGATTGGGATAGCTTAAGTAAGCTTGATGTGAAGAGTATCACAGGGAGCCTTATTAAGAAATATGAGAGTGAGCTTGTTATAATTGATATTATTAGAAGTTATGACTTACATACAAAGGTTGGTAAAGCTTTTATTAAGTCTAAACTAAGAGAGATTGAAAAAAAGGTTATAGTAAACCTCGATGAAAAGGATATAAAAACAATTTTATTACTTTCCTATTTATATCTTAAGGCAGGTTATGGGATAAAATCTGAAGAGTTATTGGCATCTGCTTTAAATAACTATCCTGATAGTTTTATATTAAATAATCGGTATGCTGTAATTTTAAAGGAGATGGGTAAGTTTGACGAAGCAATTAGGGAGTTTGAAAGTCACATTGAGAGATTTGGTAATCCTTTAAGCCTTTTTTATTTAGGTATGACTTTTAAAAACAAAGAAGATTGTATAGAAACTGTTAAAAAACTAAACAATTTCATAAAGCTGGCTAAAGATAACTATAGTAATGAAAAGGTCATCGCAAGAAATGCAATTAATGAATGTCAAGAAGGCTTAAAAAGTAAAAAAAAGAGTTTACCTAAAAATAAAAGGAGGAAGAAGTGAGAAAGTTCTTTTTATCTCTTTTAATGGTGATTTGCCTTTCTAATCTTTCTTATGGAGAGACTAAAGAGACATTGGTTCTTATAGAAACTACTATGGGTAATATAAAAGTTAAGCTTTATCCTGATAAGGCACCTATAACAGTAAAAAATTTCTTAGATTATGTAAATAGTGGCTTTTACGAAGGCACAATTTTTCATAGGGTTATATCAAACTTTATGATACAAGGTGGTGGTTTTACCCAAGATTTTAAGATGAAAAAGACTAACCCTCCTATTAAAAATGAAGCAGCCAATGGATTGAAAAATAAAAGAGGGACAATTGCTATGGCAAGGACTGTGTATATAGATTCTGCAACCTCTCAATTTTTTATAAACGTGGCAGACAATGATTTTCTTGATCATAGGAATAACTCAATGGAAGGATTTGGCTACGCTGTATTTGGTAAGGTTGTAGAGGGGATGGAAGTGGCAGATAGAATATCTAAAGTTCCAACAGGAAACTATAAGGGTTTTCAAGATGTGCCATCAACACCAGTTGTTATAAAGTCTGTAAAAATATTGAAATAATAAAACAATTTTTAAGGTTCTTTGTTATGTCAAAAATAGAGGTAGGTCCAATTAGACCTCCTAGCGAGGCTCGTAGCCTATTAATTAGGCTTTCAAGAAACTGTCCATGGAATAGATGTCTTTTTTGTCCTGTTTATAAAGGAGAGAAATTTTCCTTAAGAAAAAAGGAAGAAATAATCAGAGAGATTGATTACCTTGATAGGATCCACAAAGATATTAAAAGGCTTGGTCTTTCTAAAAGTCTTTACGAGATTTCTCAAGAGATAGACAAACATTTTGATATATCTGAGTTAGATGATGTAAGAAGAGTCCTACACTGGTTGTACCATGGGGAGTATACGGTTTTTCTGCAAGATGCAGACCCTTTGTTCAGAAAGAAAGAAGAGCTTGTAGAGATAATAGGATATCTAAAAAAGTCTTTTCCTGAGATAAAGAGAATAACCACCTATGGGAGAGCATCTACGATAGCCCATTATAGCATAGATGAGTTGAAAGAGTTAAAAAAAGCAGGACTTACAAGAATTCACACAGGTCTTGAGTCGGGCTCTCAAGAGGTACTTGACTTAGTTTCTAAAGGTATTAGAAGAGAAGATATAATTAGGGCAGGTGAGAAATTAAAATTAGTTGGGATTGAGTACTCCCTCTACTTTATGCCCGGTCTCGGTGGAAAAGAGCTTAGCAATAAACATGTTCAAGGCACTATTGAGGTTATTAATGAGACGATGCCAGATTTTTTAAGGCTAAGAACATTGGGTCTTGCTAAAGGCATGCCCCTTTATGATCTTGTAGAAATGGGGAAGTTTAAGGTTCAATCTGAAGAGGAGCTTGTGATAGAGATAAAAAATCTCATAGAAGGCATAAAGGTTAATACTTACCTTGCTTCAGATCATAGTTTAAATCTGTTAATGGAGATAAACGGCATGCTTCCTCAAGAAAAGGTGAAGATGTTAGTTAAGATTGAAAAATTTTTAAGCCTACCTGAAGAGAAGAGACTAAAATTTATTTTGGCAAGAAGAAACTATCAAGTCTTTGAGTTGAGTGAGTATTTAAGTTATGAAGATTATAAAATAGATGCCTCTCTTTATAAAAGAGTATCATCTCTTTCTGAAATAGAGAAAAATCTCTTTTTTTTAAACCTTAGATCTCACAATTTATAGAATTTGTAGGTTTTTAATGCTAATTTAGTCAATCAATTACCTATAGACATAGCTTACTAAAAAAGTTAAAATTTTACTAAAAACAGGGAGGTATTATGGGAGATCCTCAAAAGAATAAAGCTTTGGAAATCGCTATTTCTCAGATAGAGAAGCAGTTTGGAAAAGGTTCTATAATGAAGTTAGGGAGTGAATCTCTTGATAAAGATATAGACTCAATCTCTACAGGTTCACTTTCCCTTGATATTGCCTTAGGTGTAGGAGGAGTACCCCGAGGAAGAGTAATAGAAATTTTTGGTCCTGAATCTTCTGGTAAGACCACTATTTGTCTTCATATAATAGCTGAAGCACAAAAAAATGGTGGCGCCGCAGCATTTATTGATGCCGAACATGCCCTTGATATTAATTATGGTAAACTTTTAGGCGTAAAGACGGATGATCTGCTTATCTCCCAGCCAGATACAGGAGAACAGGCTCTCGAAATTGCAGAAGTTTTGATAAGAAGCGGTGCTATTGATGTACTTGTTATAGATTCTGTTGCTGCCCTCGTCCCAAAGGCTGAGATAGAGGGAGAGATGGGTGATGCTCATATGGGGCTTCAGGCAAGGCTAATGTCTCAGGCTCTTAGAAAGCTTACAGCAGCAATATCTAAATCAAAAACAACTGTTATATTTACAAATCAAATAAGATCAAAGATTGGAGTATTCTTTGGTAATCCAGAGACCACTACTGGAGGATATGCCCTTAAATTTTATGCCTCTATTAGAATGGATATTAGGCCTGTGGGACCTATAAAGGAGGGGAATGATAAGATTGGGACAAGGACAAGGGTAAAGGTTGTAAAAAATAAGGTTGCTCCACCCTTCAAAGAGGCTGAGTTTGATATACTTTATGGGGTGGGTATCTCAAAGGAAGGAGATGTGCTTGATTTAGCAGTGCAAGAAAATCTTATAGAAAAGAGTGGAGCTTGGTACTCTATTAAGGGTGAAAGGATTGGTCAGGGGAGAGAAAATGCCAAGCAATATTTAAAGGAACATCCAGCTGTAATGAAAGAGGTAGAAAACGAGATTAGAAAAAAATTTAATCTTCCGGTGATCTCCTAATGCCAGACGAGAGACTTGATCAGATCCTTAAATACGCCATTAAGTTTGAAGCCTCTGATATTCATATAAAGCCAGGTAGTCCTCCCATTTTCAGAAAAAATGAAAACCTAATAAGACCTACTAACGCACCAACACTAAAGGCAGATGATATTACAGAGATGCTTTTTAGCATAATGACGGAAAGACAGAAAGAAGAGTTTGATAAAAAATTTGAGATAGATTTAGCCTACGGCATCCCAGGTGTTGGAAGATTTAGGATAAATATATTTAAACAGAGAGGTAGTTTAGGCGCTGTAATTAGAACAATACCCATAAAGATTAAATCTATTAAAGAGCTTGAATTACCTGCAATCATAGAAAAGATAGCACAGGAAAAAAGAGGTCTTATTCTTGTTACAGGAACTACAGGTAGCGGCAAGTCAACTACACTTGCTTCTATTATAGACTACATAAACATTAACTCTAATGTGAATATTATAACAATAGAGGACCCTATTGAGTTTCTTTTTAGAGATGTCAACAGCATAATTGTACAAAGAGAGGTGGGCTTTGATACACTGACTTTTGCCAATGCCCTTAGATCTGCCCTGAGGCAGGACCCTGATGTTATTCTTGTTGGAGAGATGAGAGATATTGAGACGATTGAGATAGCCTTGACAGCAGCTGAGACAGGGCATTTAGTTCTATCAACCCTTCATACTATTGATGCCACAGAGACAATAAATAGAATTGTTGGTATATTTCCACCCCACCAGCAACAACAGATAAGATATCAGTTAGGAGCTGTTATTAAAGCAGTTATATCCCAAAGGCTTGTCCCAAGGGCAGATGGTCAAGGTAGGGTACCAGCCGTTGAGGTAATGTTAGGGACAGCGAGGATTAAGGAGTATATTGAAGATCCTGCAAAGACCAAGATGATTAGAGATGCTATACAAGAGGGTAAGATTCATTATGGGATGCAGACCTTTGATCAAAGTTTAATTGATTTAGTTAATAGAGGACTAGTTAAATATGAGGATGCTTTGAAAAATGCATCTAATCCTTCAGACTTTGCTCTTAAGTTTAGTGGTGTTGACTCTTCTCAGGAGTCAGCACAGCAGGTGCATAAAGACGATGGAGGTGATAAGACATCAAAGATAGAGAGATTCTGATTAGAAGCTATGCATTGAAGGTAACCTCAAGATTTATTTACTCAGAAAAGAAATTAGTAGAGAAGCTTATTGATAAGTTTGGTGAGATTGAGAATATAAAAGAAATTATCAACTGGTTAAAAAATCTTGGTGCCATTAATGATGAAAAAAATACTGATTACCTTTTAAGAAAACTTAAAGAAAGGGGTTATGGCGCTAAATATATAAAGACGCATCTTAAAAAAAGAGGTTTTAATGTAGATATAGATATTGTTGATAGCGAAGAAGACATAAAAAAGTGGTTTCTCAAAAAAATTAAAGAGGTGAAGAGACCCTATAGTAGGAAAGACATAGCAAGAGTTTATAGATATTTATTGAGCAAGGGTTTTTCTTCAGAGGAAGTTGTTAGTTATCTTAAAAAGGAAGGTTTTTATGAAGGGGAAAGATATTAGAAGAAGATTTTTAGAATATTTTGAGAGACACAATCACCAAATTGTTAAAAGTTCAAGTTTAATACCTAAAAACGACCCAACCCTACTTTTTACTAATGCAGGTATGAACCAGTTTAAAGACCTATTTTTAGGCATCGAAAAGAGGGATTACAAAAGGGCAGTAAGCTCACAAAAATGTGTACGAGCAGGTGGAAAACACAATGATTTAGAAAATGTTGGTTATACAGCAAGACACCATACCTTCTTTGAGATGCTTGGCAACTTTTCCTTTGGTGACTATTTCAAAAAAACAGCCATATTTTATGGTTGGGACTTTTTGACAAGAGAGATGGGTCTACCAAAAGATAAGCTTTGGGTTACGATTTACAAAGATGATGATGAAGCCTTAAAACTCTGGCAAGAAGTAGCTGGGATATCGCAGGATAGAATTATTAGATTGGGAGAAAAGGATAACTTTTGGGCTATGGGAGATGAAGGTCCCTGTGGTCCTTGCTCTGAGATATTAATAGATCAGGGTGAAGAAGTTGGGTGTAAAACCCCTGATTGTAAGGTTGGTTGTGATTGTGATAGGTTTCTTGAGCTATGGAACCTTGTTTTTATGCAGTATAATAGGAAAAAGGATGGTACCTTAGAACCCTTACCAAACCCAAGCATTGATACAGGAATGGGGCTTGAGAGGATTTCTGCAATAATGCAGGGTGTTAAATCAAATTTTGAGACGGACTTACTATTCCCTTATGTAGAGATGGTCTCAAATATGGTAGGTGTAACCTATGGTAAAGACAAGAAAAAGGATGTTCACTATAGAGTTATAGCAGATCACATAAGAGCTATAACATTCCTTATATCTGATGGCGTAATCCCCTCTAATGAGGGAAGGGGATATGTATTAAGAAGAATAATAAGAAGGGCTGTTAGACATGCTAAGATGCTTGGTTTTTCTAAACCAATTCTATTTGAGGTTGCTCCTTTAGTAGTTGAGGTTATGAAAGATGAGTATATTGAGCTTGTTGACTCAATAGAGCTAGTAAGGAAAGTTCTTTTAAATGAAGAAGAGAGATTTTTAGAGACCCTTGATGGTGGTCTTAAAATACTCTTTGAAAAGATAGATTTACTAAAATCGGAAAAAAATAATGTCTTACCCGGTGATATTGCCTTTAAACTTTATGATACCTATGGTTTCCCAATTGATTTAACTCAAGATGTTTTACGGGAACATAATATGGTCGTTGATATTGAAGGTTTTGAAGATAATATGGAGAAACAAAGAGAAGCCGCAAGAAGGAGTTGGAAAGGCGAAGAAGAAGCCATTAACGATCTCTATAAAAAATTGGGACAGGAACTTAAGGTAAACTTTGTAGGTTACGAAACTTTAAGATCAGAGGGCAGATTAGTAAAAATAATAAAAGACGGAGAGATAATAAAAAAACTTTTAAAAGATGATTATGGAGATTTAGTTTTTGATCGTACTCCTTTTTATGGTGAATCAGGTGGACAAGTTGGAGACAGAGGTGTGATTGAGAGTGATAAATTTTCTTTAGAAGTTTTGGATACAAAAAAGATTGGTGATTTGATAATACACAAATGTAAGGTTACACTTGGAGTTATTGAAGAGGGGGATTTAGCAAATCTAATTGTAGAAGAAAGCCTTAGAGAAAATACTGCCTCTAATCATACGGCAACGCACCTTTTGCAGTCTGCACTTCAAAGAGTGTTAGGCAATCACGTAAAGCAGGCAGGTAGCCTTGTAGAGCCAGAAAGATTTAGATTTGATTTTACTCATTTTGCACCATTAAGCTCTGAAGAGATTAAAGAGATTGAGTATCTTGTTAATAAATGGATTAGAGAAAACAGGAAGGTATCGATCCAAAATCTGCCCTATGAAGAGGCTATAAAGACAGGGGCTATGGCAATTTTTGGTGAAAAGTATGGAAGTATTGTTAGAGTTGTGGAAGTAGATGGCATTAGTAAAGAATTTTGTGGAGGAACTCATCAGACCGAGACAGGTAAGATTGGTTTGTTTAAGATCTTATCTGAAGAGAGTGTGGCTTCAGGAATAAGAAGAGTAGAAGGGGTTGCTGGAGAGTCTGCCTTTAGATGGGTTCAAGATATTTACAGTAAAATGAGCAATATATCTCTTCTTCTTAAAACACCCATTAAAGATATAGAAGAAAAGATAAATAGATTGATAAAAAAAGAAAAAGAAATAGAGAAAGACTTAGAGAACTATAAAAACAAGCTAGCCTCAATACAGGTAAAGGAATCTTTAGAGGTAAAGATCAATCAAGATGGAGTTAGGCTTATAGCAAGTGAGGTAACAGTAGCAGATATTAATCAGCTGAGAAACATTCTTGATACGATAAAGGATAGAGAGAAGGAGACAATAATATTTTTAGTTGCTGCCGTTGATGAAAAGGCTACTTGCCTTATGTACGTGCCAGAAAATTTGACTAATAAGTTTGATGCTGGGGCAATACTTAGAGATATATTACAGCCCTTTGGTGGTAGAGGGGGTGGAAAGAAAGGTATCGCTCAAGGTGGCACACCAGATGTGGGCAAGATAAAAGATATAATAAATAATTTCTTTCAAGTTATGAAACTATGAAAGAAGCTCTTCTTTTAGTTAAAAGGGGAGACTATGTGGAGTCTTTTCATAGAATTCACTTAGTCATATTAGATAGTAAAGGCGAGATAATTTATAAAAAGGGAAAAGAAGATTTGCTTACCTGCATGAGGTCTGCAGCAAAGCCCTTTCAAGCCATACCTGTTGTTATTGAAAATATTGATAAACTATACAATCTGGCAGAACCAGAGCTTGCTATACTTTGTGGGTCTATCAATGGTGAGGACTTTCAAATAGAGTTAGTAAGAAATATGCTTAATAAGGCGGGCATTGATGAGAGTTACCTTAAATGTGGACCTGCCTATCCTTCCTATAAAAAATATGCAGAAAAGCTAAAAAGTGAGGGTGTAAAGGCTGCGCCTATTTATCATAATTGTGCGGGTAAACATGCGGGTATGTTATTGTATTGCAAGGCAAAAAACTTAGACCTCTATAGTTATTATAAAAAAGAACATCCCTTACAAGAAGAGATACTTAAGATAATCTCTGAATACTCTGAGGTAAAAGAAGATGAAATAAAAGTTGTTACAGATGGGTGTGGACTCCCGGTGTATTTTATACCTCTTAAGAATATAGCTAGGGCCTATAAAAATCTATTATTAAGGCTCAATGTACAGGGAAGCAAGGTAAGAATACTTATTGAGTCAGCTCTTAAGCATCCTGAGATGATTGGGGGAACAGATAGGCTATGCACCGATATAATCAATGTTACCGGTGGAAGGGTTTTTGTTAAAGTAGGGGCAGAGGCTCTTTATGCAGGTTTTGATACCAAATCAAAGTCTTCTTTCGTTTTTAAAGTTGAGGATGGTGGACAGAGAGCTTTAAATATCTTTCTTATAATGCTTCTTAAAAAGTTTGGTTGGCTCTATAATGATGAGCTTGAAAAGCTTCAAAAGTATTTAAATCTTAATATAAAAAACTCAAAAAATGAAGTTGTCGGCAAGATTGATGTAATAATTTAGGAGGTTTTTATGTTTCAACAAAAGATTAATAGAAGTAACGAAGAAAAAAAAGCAAATATTGAGGTTTTGACTTTTTTAGGTATAGGCACTGAGTTTAAAGGAAAGGTAGTTTTTCAGGGGACCTTAAGGGTAGATGGAAATGTTGAAGGAGAGATTGACGGTGATGATAGCCTTCTTGTAGGAGAAAGTGGGGTAGTAAATGGAAGCATTAGAGCATCCAGCATTCAGATATCTGGAAAGGTCAAGGGTGATATAAGAGCCGGGGAGAAACTTGTATTAAAAAAAGGATGCGATGTTAGAGGAACAATATATTCAAAATCTATAATTATAGAAGAAGGTGCTATATTTAACGGGACTTGTAGAATGGGCAGTATAGACTTTAAGGAAGAGCGGAAGGATACAGAAGAGGAAGAGCTTAACGTAATAAGAGTATAATCTCACAAAAAGCTTAATTTATTAGGATTCTAATGGATGAGTAAGAAAGAATATAGTACATCAAAAATTAAAGATATGTTTGATAATATTGTTGGAAGTTATGATTTTTTAAATCATAGCCTCTCTTTTTTTCAAGATTATTATTGGCGTTATAGAATGACTAAGGAGCTAAATCCTCTTAAAGATAGACTAATAATGGACCTTGCTGCAGGGACAGGTGACAGCTCTATAGGGATAATAAAGAGAGGGGGGAAGTCAATCGCCGTTGACTTAAGTTATAAAATGCTTTTAAAGGCAAAAAAAAAAATTACCCATAAAAACTTTTGTGCCCTTCAGGCTTCTGTATATGATTTGCCCTTTCTCGATGAGACCTTCGATGGTCTATGTTGTGCCTTTGGGATAAGGAATATGCACGAGAGAGAGAGGGCGCTTAAAGAGATATATAGAGTTTTGAAAAGTGGTAGCTATGCAATATTTTTGGAGTTTTCTAACCCACAGGGCTTCATAAAGCCCTTATATTCACTTTATTTAAAATATATTATGCCAAACCTGGCAAGTCTTTTCTCAAAGAGGTCCGCCTATGTTTATTTGAGAAAATCAATAGAAGAGTTTCCACTACCAGAAAATTTTTTGGATGAGATTTTATCAGCTGGTTTTGATGGTTGTGAGTTTTATTCTTTAAGTTGGGGAACTGTTTATATACATAAGGCCTATAAGCTCTAAATTAACTTACTTGCCTAATATAGAAATAACTATAGAGATAAGCCTCTTGCTGAGTTCATCAATATTGTTAGTTGCACCCTTATTCAGGAAGAAAGCAGGGGCCGTATGTTCTATAAGCTTTTTTAAATCTTCATCAGCTTGTTTGGCAGAGAAAAATAGAAAGGGCACTTGAGGTGCTTTAAAGGCTTTTTCAATGGCTCTTATAGCGTTAGCTGCTCCAATACCACTAAGATGGGGCATCCTTATATCAAGAATTACAAGATCAGTTTTTTTGTGATCCAAGAGATTTTTTGTAAATTCATAAATAAGACTTTCTCCACTATCGAGGGCTATAAAATCTTCGATTAGGTCTTTTTGAGTAATAAAGATATCAGTTAGAAACTCTCTCATGAAGGGTGAATCATCGGCATACATAACCTTCTTTTTATGACCTGCTGGAGCAGAGTCTATTATTACTGCTTTTTCATCTTTTGAGAGTCTTTCTAATAGCATCCCGCAATAGAGACAGCAGACTTCTTCTTTATCACCCCTTATTACGGTATAGGTAAGGGCATCTTGGCTACAATGAGGACAAAAGACCTTTTTTTCCATAATTGCTTTTTCTTATAACTTTATTTATCATATTTAGAAAATAAATCAAGTAAAATCGGAGGAGAGATGTTAGATTTTCTAAGGAAGAGAGCAACGTCTTGGGCTATCAAGGTAATTTTCAGCTTGATAATTCTTGTTTTTGTGCTTTGGGGCGTTGGCACAATGAGGCAGAAGGAAGAAAATGAGGTAGGAAGAATAGGCGATATTAGTATAGGCATTTACGAGTATCAAAACGCAATGGATATTATAAGTAATACCTATAAAGACATTTTAGGAGAAAGATTTGATTATAAAATTTTAGAGTCAAAAATTAAAAATGAGGCATGGGACCTTATAGTTGATCAAACTCTTTTACTTAATAAAGCCAAAGATTTAAAAATTAAGGTCTCTGAGAGCGAGATCGTAGATGAGTTAATGAAGCAAGAAGCCTTTATGGTTAATGGACAGTTTAGTAGAGAAAGGTATTTAGAGATTATAAGATATATGAAGACAACCCCTTCTGCCTTTGAAAGTAATATAGAGAAATCACTTTTAATAAGAAAAGTTAGCTCAATTATTAAAAACTCTGTCAATATAAGTGATGATGAGGTTAGAGAGTTTTTTAGGGTGAAGAATAGAGAGATTAAGGCTGGTTATGTGGAGTTAAGTTATAAAGATTTTACAAAAGGGGTTACATCTACATTAGAAGAGGAAAAAAAATATTATGATGATAACAAAGAGGCCTTTAAAAAACCAGAAACCGCAGAAATACAATATGCTTATCTAAGCAAAGACGATTTTGTAAGTTCTGTTAAGATTGATGAGAAGGACCTTAAGGATTATTATGATGAACATAAAACGGAGTTTTTAGTCCCTAAAACTTATAACTTAAAACATATATTTGTTGCTTTCGGAAATGATAAGGAAAGGTCAAAGAAAAAGATAGAAGAAGCTAAAAAGCTTTTAGAAAAAGAAGATTTCTCCAAAGTTGCAGCAAGATATAATGATGATGGCACAAAAAAGAGGGGTGGAGAGATTGGAGAGGTAAGCTTAGATAGAGTATCGCCAAAGCTTGGGGCTAAACTTTCCGCAATGAAGAAAGGGGACATCTCAGATATAGTGGAAAGTGAGTATGGATATCATATTATCAAAGTTGTAGATCTAAAAGAAGAAAGAACTCTTGAGCTTAATGAAGTTAAAGAAGAGATTGAGAAAAAGGTTAGACAGAATAAAGCTAAACTATTCGCTCTTAAAAAAGCTGATGAGATAAAAAATCAGTTAGAGTCAGGCAAAAAGGTAGAAGCAATTAAAACAGCTAAAATAGAGAAGGAGAAGGCTGAGATTTCAGAACTGGGTGTGCTGCCAGAGGTAGCAAAGACAATTTTTTCTTTACAGGATGGCAAGGTTTTTGGGCCTATTGCATTAACTAAAGGGGTTATTGTTGGTAAGGTAAGCAAGATTGAGAAAGGTTATTATGATTTAGCAGAGGTAAAAGATAAGGTTGCTTCAGCCGTTATAAAAAGAAAGGCTTTGGACTTAGCTTCAAATAAGGCTTTAGATATGATAAAGTCTGGCGACTTAATTAAAGGAAAAGATTTGGGTTGGTTTAATCCCCTTGTAGCAGTTCCTGCGCCGCTAAATTTAGTTAAAGATATTGATAAAGATATTATTAAACTTAATGTTAATCAGAAAATACTGACTAAACCATACGTTGCTAACGATAGTGTATATATAGTTTATTTAATAGATGAAAAGAAAAAAGAGTTCGACCCAAACTCTGAAGAAGGAAAAGCATTCAAGAAAGAATTTCTTATGAATAAACAGGAACTATATCTTAAAGAGTGGCTTAAATCTGAAAAAGAAAAGACAAAAATAAAGCAAAATGAAAGTTTTTTTAAGACGACTTAGCATTTTTTTATGTATTTTACTACTTAAAGCTGTCCCTGTTTATGGTGGTGTTGATGAAGATTTTCAAAAGATGATTAGATATTTTAGGGAGAGAAACTATCCAGTAGTAAAAAACTTAGCAAAAGAGCTTATCAGTAATAAAAAATATCTTTATCAGACAAGCATAATACTCTCTGAGGTGTATTTTCAGGAAAATGATCTAACTATGGCTGAAGATATACTAAGGGAGTTGCTCACAAAGTTTCCTCAAAAAGAAAAGGAGATTAATAGAATTATTGAGAAGATAGAAAGGGAAAAGAATTTTTTAGAAAAAGGTGTTAGAGATAGAAACAGGAAGTATGAGGTCTTTTTTTCTGAGGAGAGCAAAGAAAAAGATGTAAAAATCCTTGAAAAAATAGTAAATATTCTTGATGATGCCCTTTATTACGGAGGCAAATTTTTTGGGTGGTATCCTGATTACCTAATCAAAGTTATGGTCTATTATGGGGAGGAGTATAGAAGCTACACTGTTTTACCTCCCTGGTCTTCTGGTGGTTTTGACGGTAAGATACGCCTAAGAATTACTAAAAATATAAAGGAAGATCAACTTAGGGAGATTATTTACCATGAGTATGCCCACTTAGCAATAGATGGTCTCACAAAGGGTAAGGCTCCGCTCTGGTTCAACGAGGGAGTAGCACAATATTTTGCCGAAAGACAATTAGGGAAACTCTCTGAACTAAAAAGACAGGTTGTAGAACCTGATAGATATTTAAAAAATTTAAGAAATGTTAAGGAAGAAGAGGTCGAGTATTTTTATAAAGAGTCCTTAAATACAGTTAAATATATTACAAAGTCTGCTGGTGAATATGTTATTGTTGATATTTTAAATCTACTTGGACAAGGTAAAGATTTTAAGGATGCCTTAAATAGTAGCATCTCCTATTTGGGACTTTCCTATGGGGTCTTGTTCAATCAATAGGGAATATATTTCCTCGTATGGTTAATATGTTCCTCTATTATTGAGTAATCTGAAAGATTGGGCGAATAAAGATTATCAATATCTAAGCTGTTTAAAATCTTTTTCCCCTCGGTATCTTTGTGCATGTTAAGGAGTACATTTTTTAGCTCCTCAATAATCTTCTTGTCGTTATATTTGTTTGTAACAAAAACAGGAAAGCCTGCCCTTTGTGACATGCCAATGATTTTTATTTTTGATTGGATTTTTGGGTTTCTCCTTATGATGTTTTCATAAATAAGGCTCATTACAGCTGCGCCATCAACCTTTTTATCAGCAACAAGCTCTATGGAATTACCATGTGTTTTTGAATAGGTTATACTGGAAAAAAAGTTTAAAGGATCTTCATTTAGTTTCATTATTTCGTATATTGTAGTTACCCTACCAGTATAAGAGAGCAGGTCAACATAAGCAAAGGACTTACCTTTTAGATCTTTTAAATTTTTTGCTGTGGAATCTTTAGGTACAATAATATAGCTTTTATACTCTCTTGAATAAGATGGTTTTATAGCCGCTAAGACTTCTAAACTATATTTATCTTTTAATGCTGTGTAGGGACCCGAACAGAGGAACCCAAGTAAGGCACTTTTATCAAAAATAATTTTTCCTGCTTGATGATAGTCAGTTATAAACTCTGTCTTAAATTTACGGTTTGTCTTTTTGTTAATATATTCTGTAAGCTCCACATAGGGAGCATAGTTTTTATCTCCAGCCAAAAATAAAGAATAAACTATCTTATCATCTTTAGCATAGGAAGGCTGGTTGAATAAAAATAAGATAAGTAGGTTTGTTAAAAAAAACTTTTTCATAATAAAATTATAGGGTCCTCACAAAAAAAATCAAATTTTATTTAAAATAATCTAAATCTTTGAGATAATTTTTTTATGAAACCATTAGCAGAAAGAGTTAGACCAGAAAGATTCGATGATTTTATAGGTAATAGAGATATAATTAATGCTCCATGGCTTAGGAAAGGTATTGAAGAAAGAAACATACCATCTTTAATTATCTATGGCCCACCAGGTGTTGGTAAGACAACCTTAGCAAAAATCATTATAAAGGAACTTAAACTTCCTTATAGAGTTTTTTCAGCAGTAACTTCTGGTATCAAGGAAGTCAGAGAGTTTATTGAAGAAGCTGAGAAAAACTTTAAAAGTAGTAGTGTAAAAACAGTTCTTTTTATAGATGAGATACACAGATTTAATAAGGCACAACAAGATGCCTTTCTGCCTTGGATTGAGAAAGGAGTAATAACTCTCATAGGTGCCACAACGGAAAACCCCAGTTTTTATATCAACGCTCCCTTGCTTTCTAGAGTTAAGACCATAAACCTAAGTAAGATTTCATCTGAAGAGATTAAAAAGATATTAGAAAGAGGCTTATCAGATGGGGAGATAAAAAAGAAGATTAATAATCTGTCAGAAGAGATAATTGATTTTATAGCCAACTATTCTGATGGAGATGGGAGAATAGCCTTAAATGCCTTAGAACTAATATCTTTAAACTACAAAGAAGATTTATCTCTTAAAGAGATAGGAGAAATTCTAAAAAAGAAAAGTCTTAGCTATGATAAATTAGGCGATAGTCACTACAATCTCATCTCTGCCTTTATAAAAAGTATGCGTGGTTCTGACCCCGATGCATCTATATACTATTTGGTCAGGATGCTTGAAAGTGGTGAGGACCCCTATTTTATATTAAGGAGAATGATAATTTTTGCCTCAGAAGATATTGGCAACGCAGACCCTCATGCCTTGATGTTGGTTACTTCTGCCTATAATGCCTTTGATGTAGTTGGCATGCCAGAAGGTTTTATTCCTTTATCCCAAGCTGTCTGTTATTTAGCCTTAGCACCAAAAAGCAATGCCGCCTACAGGGCTTATTTTAAGGCAAAAGAAGATGTAGAAAAGTATGGTAGCCTAAACCCACCCCTTCATATATTAAACCCTGTTACAAAGATTATGAAAGAACAAGGCTATGGTAGAGGCTATAAATATCCTCACGACTATCCAACGGGCTATGTAAAAGGGGTTGATTATCTTCCTGAAAAAATAAAAAACAGAAGATACTATGAGCCTAAGGATATAGGCTATGAAAAGATACTAAAAGAAAGGGTAAAGAAGATAAGAGATGAATAGTAAAATTTTAGAAAGCTTCTTTAAATATTTTTGTGTGGTCTTATTTTTAATCTTAAATCTCTCAACAGTGGCAGATTGTTTAACAATAGATGAGGTATATGACGAGATAAGGTCTCTACCTGTAGAAAAATTCCCACAAAAAGGTTTTCAAAAGAAAGAGGATATTGAAAGATTAAAGGCGATACAGATATTTGTCCTTCCACCTAAAGATAAGTGGGATGAGCTTTTTATAAATTTAAAAAAAGGCGGGGCAAATACTCTTATTGTAAGGGTATTTCACAATAAAGGTGATAGATACCATTGTGGCCTTAAGTCAGAGTTGACTGAAGGCGTCTATTTTAGTTCAAGGTATCTACCTGTAATAGAGGACATGCTAAAAGATTTTACCAATAAAGCAAAAGTTTATGGCTTTAAGGTTTTTGCTTGGATGACCACAAGGTATGCAAATTACGGCAGAAATGATTTAAAACCTGTTAATGCCTACTCTTTCGAGAAAAATGAGTTTTTTTATAGTAAGGGAATTGATTTTTTTGATAAATACAACCAAGAGTTTATAAAACTAGTCTTTAAAGAAATAGCAAGCTACTCTATCGATGGGATTCTCCTACAGGACGATCTGTTTTATAGACACAATGAAGGTTTTAATCAAGCAGTTGATGAGGAGTTTTATCTTACAAGTGGTGATAAACCATTACCACAAAAACTCTATATAAAGAAAGGAGATAGGATAACTTATACAGAGCTCTTTTATAAATGGCGTGAGTTTAAAAGTGAGAGGATAGCTGAATTTGTAAGAGAGTTGAGAAAAGCTATAAAAACAGTAAACCCTGATATTAAAATAGCTGTCAATCTTACCTATGAAGCCATATCCAACCCTAAGGGTGCTCTTAGCTGGCTTGCCCATAATATTAATGAGATGAAAGATGAATCAGATTATTTCTCTCTGATGGCATATCATAGACAGATTATGGAAGAGCTCAATCTTAATCTCTCTCAGGTAAAGAACTACCTTTTAAATATGGTTAATAAATGTAAGGAGATTTTTCCAAATGACAGCAAACGGATAATTTTTAAAATTCAGATAAAAGATTGGAAAACAAAAGAAACCTTGAAAGATGACGAAATCGTTGATATTATTAGTTATTCTAAAGGGATAGAAGATTTAAGTGTAGCAATTGTGCCCTATCCTCCAGATATCTCAGATAAAATTATGAATAGATTGTTTAAGTAAAAAAAACCTTGCATAGACAATATTTTTTTGGCATAATCATTTCGTTTTAGAAACAAATTTTTCTTGACAAGAAAATTAATTTTATGTTACCTAAAATGGCATTGTAATTTTCTTGGTTTCTTGGGGGGAAAGAGATGATTGATATTAACATAAGCTTTCTGTATCAGCTTATCCTATTCTGGCTCGTCATAGTAGTTCTCAACAATTTTTTCTTTAAACCAATGTTAAAATACCTTGATTATAGAAAAAGCCTTATGGTTGGCAGAAAAAAGGAAGCAGAATCTATAGCAAAAGAGATGGAAGAAAAGGAAAAATATTACAACGATAAGATTAAAGAGGCTAAAGAGAAAGGCATTGAATACAAAAAGTCCGTTAGAGAAGAGATAATAAAGGCTCAAAAGGAGATCTTTGAGAAGGAACAAAGCTTAGTTGAAGATGAGTTTGCAAAGAAGAGGAATGAGCTTGTTTTTCAGCTCGACTCTGAGAAGAAAGAGGCAAAGACTAAAAGTGAAGAGCTTGGAAGGGTTATAGCTGTTAAGATCCTTGGGAGGGAGATTTAGTGAGATTAATAACCATTATATCGTTGATTCTTTTTGCATCTAATGCATACTGTAGTGGTGGCGAGACACCTTCGCCTTTTTCTGCAGATTTCTTGTTTAGGGTTATAAATGCTCTTATTCTTTTTGGTGGAATAGGCTATGCCATATCCAAACCTTTGAAAAATTACCTTAGAGAAAGAAGTGAAAATGTTAGAAAAGCAATTATGGAAGCTAAGCATGCTAAAGAAGAAGCAGAAAAGAAGGCAAGGTTTTATGATGAGAAGTTAGCTACTCTTGAGAATGAGATAAAGTTGATTATGGAAGATTATAAGAAAGCTGCCGAGGAAGATAGAGAAAGGATAATTAGAGATTACAATGAGCAGATTCAGAAATTAAAGGAAAGAATGGTTAAATCTATTGAACAAGAAAAGGCAAAACTAAGAGAAGAGTTAATGAATGAGGTATCTAATATGGCAGTAGCCATTGCAGAAGAGATGATTAAGAAAAATTTTACAACACAGGACCAAAAAAAGCTTGTTCAGGAATATATTAAAATGATGGAGAGGGTAAATTGATAAAGTTATCATCAGCAAGAAGATATGCTAAGGCTTTGTATGAGATGGGCGAGGAGCTCAATATATCTTCTAAATTCTCAGAAGATATTAAAGCTCTCAAGGAACTAACTGAAAAGGTTGAAGATTTTGTTCCCTTTTTGGCAAACCCCGTAATTAATCTTGAGGCAAAGAAAGAAGTAATATCATCAGCCTTTAAGGGGCTTGTTTTACATGACTATATAGTCAATCTGCTTTTCTTTTTAATAGAGACAAATAAGGTAAAGCTGTTACCTTATATTTGTAAATTCTATCAGGATTTAGAAGACCTTTACGCAGGTAGGGTAAAAGGCAAAGTTATATCTCCAGATCTTCTTTCTGATGAAGACGTTAAAGCAATTAAGGCTTCCTTAGAGAATAAAATTAAGAAAGAGGTAATACTATCTCAAGAGATAAATAAAGACATGATAGGTGGTATCATTGTTAAGATTGGTGATATGATCTATGACGCATCAGTAAAAAAACAGTTAGAAATTTTAAAAGATAATATATTGAAGGGGTGAGAGAATGGAAATTAGAGCCGATGAAATTAGTAGAATAATAAAAGAAAGGATTCAGGGCTTTGAGAAAAAGGTAGATGTCTCAGAGACTGGAGTTGTCCTCAACGTAGGTGACGGTATAGCAAGAGTATATGGTCTTGAAAAGGTTATGGCAGGAGAGCTTGTTGAGTTTCCTAACAATATTTATGGTATGGCCCTTAATTTAGATGAGGATAATGTTGGTTGTGCCATATTTGGTGAAGACAAATATATAAAAGAAGGCGATACCGTAAAGAGAACTGGAAGAATAGTTGAGGTGCCAGTTGGTGATGCCCTTTTAGGTAGGGTAGTTAATCCTTTGGGACAGCCTATTGATGGTAAAGGTCCTATAGAGGCTAAGGAGTTTAGAAGGGTTGAGGTAAAGGCACCTGGTATAGTTGTTAGACAGCCAGTTAAAGAGCCTCTCCAGACAGGTTTAAAGGCTATTGACTCAATGATACCAATAGGAAGAGGTCAGAGAGAGCTAATTATTGGTGATAGGCAAACTGGAAAAACTGCCATTGCTATAGATACGATTATTAATCAGAAAGGAAAAGGTGTTATCTGTATATATGTTGCAATCGGACAGAAACAGTCAACAGTTGCTCAGGTTATGGAGAAACTAAAAAACTTCGGTGCTCTTGATTATACAATCATTGTTTCCGCTACTGCTAATGACCCTGCACCTCTTCAGTTTTTAGCACCTTACTCAGGCTGTACAATGGGTGAGTATTATAGAGACAATGGCAGACATGCTGTTGCTATATATGATGACCTTTCAAAACACGCTGTTTCCTATAGACAGCTTTCATTGCTTCTTAGAAGACCTCCTGGACGTGAAGCCTATCCTGGAGACGTTTTCTATCTCCATTCAAGGCTTCTTGAGAGAGCTGCAAAGATGAAAGATGAGTTAGGAGGCGGTTCTTTAACTGCTCTACCTGTCATAGAAACGCAGGCAGGTGACGTTTCTGCTTATATCCCAACAAACGTTATATCCATTACAGATGGTCAGATATACTTGGAAACAGACCTTTTTTATTCAGGCGTAAGACCAGCTGTTAACGTCGGTCTTTCCGTGTCAAGAGTTGGTGGAAATGCGCAGATAAAAGCTATGAAGCAGGTTGCAGGCTCCTTAAGGCTTGACCTTGCCCAGTATAGAGAGTTAGCAGCCTTTGCTCAGTTCGGAAGTGATTTAGATAAGGCAACACAGCAACAGTTAGCAAGAGGTGCAAGACTTGTGGAGCTTCTAAAACAGCCCCAGTACAGCCCTCTTTCAGTTGCAAAACAGATCGTTTTAATCTATGCGGGTACAAAAGGGTTCCTTGATGAGTATCCTGTTGAAGCTATATCAAAATTTGAGAAAGAGCTTTTCCAGATGATGGATTCTAAATATCCAGAAATTGAAAAGGGTATTGATGAGAAAAAGCAGATTGATGATGACTTGAGAGGAAAGGTTGAGCAGATGTTAAAAGAGCTTAAAGAAGTATTCAAATACTAATAGGGACGTAAAATGCCAAGCTTAAGACATATAAGAAGAAGGATTCAGAGCGTCAAAAGTACACAAAAGATAACAAAGGCTATGAAAATGGTCTCTGCAGCTAAGTTAAAAAGGGCTCAGGATGCCATTTTAACAGCAAGAGCTTATGCCGAAAAGTTGCAAGAAGTTATCTCAGACTTAGCTGCGAGAGTTGAGACAAAGACACATCCTCTTCTGCAAGATAGAGAAGAAAAAAAATCCCTACTCTTAGTTGTATTTACCTCAGATAGGGGTCTTTGTGGTGTTTTTAACTCAAACCTTTTAAGGCAAACAGAGGCCTATATTAGAGAAAAAAGGGCTCATTACGGTGAAAATATAAACATTATAACTGTTGGCAGAAAAGGGACCGAATATTTAAAAAAGCGAAATTATAATGTTATAGAAAGCTTAATTAATGTATACCAGAAAGAACAATATGAGACAGCAAGAGAGATAGGAGAAAAGGTTATCGAGAGTTTTATCTCTGCTAATTGTGATGAAGTTGTTATAATATATAACAGATTCAAATCCGCTATCTCACAGGTACCTACATTTACAAGACTTTTACCAGTTGATCCCATAGAGATACCAGAAAACGTTCCCAAAACAGAGTTTATCTATGAACCTGACAAAGAAACGCTTATTAATGAATTATTACCCAGAAACGTTTTTATTCAGGTACATAGGTCTATACTTGAGACGATTGCAAGTGAGTTGGCAGCAAGAATGACAGCAATGGATAACGCAACTAATAATGCCAGTGACATGATTGAAAGACTTACCCTTTTGTTTAATAAAACGAGGCAGGCGTCAATTACAAAAGAGCTTATGGAAATTATTGGTGGCGCCGAAGCGATTAAAAAATAATTTAGGAGGATTTAGATATGGTAGTAGATGGTCGAGTTCTACAGGTAATAGGTCCTGTTGTTGATGTTGAGTTCAAGAAGGGAGAGCTTCCACCTATATACGGTGCTATAAGAGTTACAAACCCCGCAATCAGCGATAAAGAGTGGAATCTTGTTCTCGAGGTTGCACAGCATCTGGGAGAAAATATTGTTAGATGTGTTGCAATGGATAGTACAGAAGGTCTTGTAAGAGGCATAACAGCAAGATATGAGGGCAAACAGATTGAGGTTCCTGTTGGAAGGAATACCTTAGGTAGGATTATAAATGTCGTCGGTGAGCCTGTTGATGAGATGGGCCCCGTAAATACAGATAAGTATTACCCTATTCATAGACCTGCGCCAAAATTTGTTGAACAGAATACAAAAGTTGAGATACTTGAGACAGGTATTAAAGTTATAGATCTTCTTGAACCCTATGCAAAAGGTGGTAAGATTGGACTCTTTGGTGGTGCAGGAGTCGGAAAAACAGTTGTTATTATGGAGCTTATTCACAATATAGCTATGCACCATGGTGGATTCTCAGTTTTTGCAGGTGTTGGAGAGAGAACGAGAGAAGGTAACGATTTGTGGCTTGAGATGAAACATTCAAAGGTTATAGAAAAGGCAGCCCTTGTTTATGGTCAGATGAATGAGCCACCAGGAGCAAGAGCAAGAGTTGCCTTATCAGCACTTGCTGTTGCAGAATATTTCAGAGATGAAGAAGGTCAGGACGTTCTATTGTTCATAGACAATATATTTAGATTTACACAGGCAGGCTCAGAGGTTTCGGCTCTTCTTGGTCGTATACCATCAGCCGTTGGTTATCAGCCAACACTATCAACTGAGATGGGTGAGTTACAGGAGAGAATTACCTCTACATTAAAGGGGTCAATTACATCAGTACAGGCTATCTATGTTCCAGCAGACGACCTAACAGACCCAGCCCCTGCCACAACCTTTGCCCATCTTGATGCTACAACAGTTCTTTCCCGTCAGATTGCAGAGCTTGGCATTTATCCTGCTGTTGACCCCTTGGATTCTACATCGAGAATTCTTGACCCAGGTATCATTGGTGAAGAACATTATTATGTGGCAAGAAGTGTTCAGAGAATTTTACAGAAATACAAAGATTTACAGGATATTATTGCAATTTTAGGTATGGATGAGCTTTCAGATGATGATAAGCTTGTAGTATCAAGGGCAAGAAAGATCCAGAGATTCCTTTCTCAGCCATTCCATGTAGCAGAGGAGTTTACTGGTTCAAAGGGTAAATATGTTAAATTAGAAGATACAATCAGAGGCTTTAAAGAGATAGTAGAAGGTAAATGGGATCATTTACCAGAACAGGCCTTTTATATGGTAGGGACAATTGAGGAAGCTGTCGAAAAAGCAAAGAAACTTATGGAGTAATCTAAAAAATGGCTGATAAATTTAAGATAGAGATTGTTACGCCCTATGGGCTCATAGTAAGTGATTATGCAGAGGAGCTAACAGCACCAGGCATAGTTGGTCAGATAACAATATTGCCGGGACATCACCCTCTGCTTACATCTTTAAAAATAGGCGAGCTTTCCTATAAGATTCAAGGCAAGACAGAACATTTGGCAGTAAGCTGGGGTTTTGCCGAGGTTACCTTTGATAAAGTTACAGTGTTAGTGGAGACAGCAGAAAAGTCGGTTGATATAGACTTAACAAGGGCTGAAGCTGCTAAAAAGAGGGCTGAAGAAAGGCTTAAGGCACTTACAGAAGATGATGCAGACTTCTTTACTGCAAAAACATCATATGAGAAGGCATTAATAAGGCTTGAAGTAGCCAAAAGGGCTAAATCTTAAAAAAATAGGGTGGACTAAACCACCCTATTTGTCTATTTTTTTACTAAACCTTTAATTTTCACACCATCAGATGAATCTACAAAATCAAACTCAACCACAACACTATCACCATATTTCTCTTTAATCTTGTTCTCATATTCAGAAATGGTTTTTAGGAAAACTTCAAAGGGTGGTGCTTTTTTGCTCTTCCTTTCTAACAAGGAAGTATATTTTTGATAAAGGTTTTTATAGGGTTCATCTTTTTTATTACTTTGAACATCACCTTCTTCGGGCAGAATATTTTTTTCTGCCTCTTGAATAAATTTTTCGTAAATTTTTCTATAATCTTTGGGATTTTTGCCCTCTTCAATCAATTTTAATATTCTATTCCAGTACTCCTGGTAGGTAAGAAAGCGGGCAAGTAGATTTTTATATCTAAAACTAAGCATTACATTATTAAACTGAGTAGAGGCGTATTTCTTAATTAACTGTACGACCTGGTTTTTTAAAACAATAGGTTCGATCTTTGTAATGCCAACAAAAAATTTTTCATACTCTATCTTAAGTAACTCAATTTTTTTTTCAATATTTTCAAGGTCTTGCTTGATTTGTTCTTTATTCATAAGTAACATTATAATCAGGATAAATTAGAAAAGTAAAGAATATAAAACTATAGTTTAAGATGAGGAATATTGATGTGTGATTAAATATTCAAGGAGGAGATATGGACAAAAAAATATCATTTATAGGAGCAGGAAAGGTTGGTACATCTTTAGGATATCTCTTAAAGGCAAAAGGATTTAATGTAATTGGTATTGCAAGCAGAAGCATAGACTCAGCGCAAAAAGCCTATGAGTTTATAGGTGATATAACATATTCAAATGATATATATATGTTTGTTGAGGATTCGGATATTATTTTTATAACAACAAAAGACGATGCAATAACAGAAGTAATTGAAGGTATAGATAAAAATTGTGATATAAGAGAAGAACAGATTTTTATACATACCAGTGGGAGCATAAGCGCAGGCGTATTTAAACCACTTGAAGTCAGGGGGGCCTATGGTTTAAGTATTCATCCATTACAAACAATAGCCACTCCTCAAGAAGGAATAAAAAATATAATTGGTAGTCTCTTTGCCGTAGATGGAAATGAGAAGGCCTATGAAGTCGCAAAGGAGATAATAGATGCCCTCGATGGTGAGGCATTTTTTATAGAGAGCGAGAAAAAACCACTTTACCATCTCTCTGCAGTCATAGCCTGTAACTACTTTATCACATTAATGAATACAAGCGTAAAGCTGATGAAAAAAATAAACATAGATGAGAAGATTGCCACCGAAGGGCTAATAAAGCTAATTAAAGGGACATTAAATAATATAGAAAAGTTGGGAACAGAAAAGGCCTTAACTGGTCCTATTGTAAGGGGGGATATAACAACTATAAAGGACCATTTAGAATCGTTAAAAAAATATGCCCCAGAAATTATTGAATTATACAAAATATTAGGTTTATACACAACCGAGACAGCCATTAATAGTGGGTCCCTTGATAGAGATAAAGCGAAAAAAATAAAAGAACTCTTAGAAAAAATTTGAATTAATTAATAAACTTGACACAGATTATTGATAATACTAAAATTAAAAAAAAATTCTCTTTTTTTATAACCTTTTTAGGGAGGTTTTTGTGAAAAAAACATTATTTTACTTAGCAATATCAGTGCTATTAGTGATTTTTTTTATAAGATGTGGAAGCAACAATAGATCAACCTCACCTATCCTTGATCAAGAAACAATTGACGGCAAAGTAAGGGTGGCAAAGCTTGAGGGGAGCGAAATCTTAATCAGCGGGCAAGCGCCAACCGCAGGCATATATACCCAAGCGTTAAGTGACGACCAGCAAAATCCCCATATTATTAACCTCCCTGACAAAAGGCTTTATTTTGTCGTATGGGAGGATTGGAGGGACAGAACCAAAACCGGCGCCGATATTTACGGCCAGTTCATCAATTACAGCGGCAAGGTATGCGGAACATCCTTTGCCGTATATTCGGGCATTGGAAATCAGACATCGCCATGGTCTGCATATAGAGACGGCGGAACACAGGCCGTATCAAGCAATAAAGACGATAAAATTCTTGTTGTGTGGCAGGACGAAAGAGGGGGCGGAGGAGGCGGTTATGTTTTTTACCGCACAATAGACGTAACAACTTTAAGCTCTCCTGCATGCACTGCTTTCACAAAAGGTGCGGCAGAACCAGTCGGCTTCAATGACGCGTATATTTATAGGAGCGGCTCTGCTGTGGAGTATGTTGGACAAGGCAACGGAACAACTACCTCGTTTGCTGTGCCGGCCCTATCGCATCCAAGTATTATACCTGGAACCATTAAGATATCCGACGGAACCCAAACATTAACAGATGACGGGCTAGGCAATATCGGTGGAACAACCGTAAACTACGGTACAGGTGTCTTTGCAGGCAATGTAACGTTTCCAACCCCACCCCCCAACCTTTCCCGCATACTTGTCTCCTACAGCTTTGAAAAAAGATCAACCCCGCAGACTAAGGTCTTTTCTAATTTAAGCGGCGCAACAGCCTTAAGCGGCTCTGTAAATGCAGGGCATACACCTGTTGTGCCAGGCACAGTAACTATTACGACTACCAACGGCAAGTACGTATCTGATGACGGCATGGGGAGGATGACAGGCGATGCAACCGGCACGATAAATTACAATAGCGGCAGTTTTTCTGTATCCGGCTTTACCCCAGCATTTCCTGCGTCTGCTTCTGCAACATTGTCGTATCGGTACTTCACAACGAGCGCAAGAGAGATAGCCCTAACTTTGGCAGGCACGCGGCTTCAGTCCCGCAAACTGCCCAAGGTTATTTATGACAACGTAAAAGACCAGTTTAAGCTGGCATGGAACGAGTCGCGAGACATGCAAAATCTAACCTCTGTGCTTGCATTTGGCCACACACCTGTTGACTGGCTTTTTGGCGAAACGACCTTTTCTGCATACCTTAATTTAGATGCCCATACATTAGCAGAACTTACAAATTCAATAGGAACTTCGGGCGCCGATACGATAAGAAACGGACAGACCGGCTTTAATAGACTGATAGCCTCTGCTGCCGCGTCCACAACCGAAGACTATACTTACGAGTACTTTACCGGCAGCGACAACATTAATCTTGCCTCTGATTCCACATCCCCCGAGGCATTTTTTGTATGGGAAGGCATAAGGCAAAAAGGGAGTCTCAATATCGTGTGCTCAGATGTTAACAATAATCTTGCCTGTGATTTCTGGGAGCCAGTTACGTCAACTTTTGCCCAAACTTCGTATGACGATGGGTTTAATCACATATACGGTCTGCATGAAAAAGAGATAGGGCTCTCTGTCATCCAATCAAAACAGATTGATAGATCGCCAGTTGCGGCACATTATCCGTCCGTCGGTTTTGACCCCGCTTCTAAGAGATATTTAGTTGCGTGGGAAGATATGAGGGTGGATGAAAATAATGCTGCGGGAAATGTCAAGGTTTATGGCCAGCTTGTGCTTTCCGGCGGCGGGCTTTACAATCAAAACCTTCTTGTAAGCTATCAAGACACAGACAACGACGGAGTTCAGGACAGTAATGTTAAAGACACAAGGCAGACAAAGCCCTTTGTTGCCTATGACTCCGTCAATCAGCGCTACTTTGTAATCTGGCAGGACGGGCGAAACGGGACGATATCTTCTGAAAACCTTGATGTGTTTGGGCAGTACGTTGACCTTGAAGGCTCAAGGCGCGGGAATAACTACCCCATCTCAACTGCTTCCGGAAGCCAGTTGGCGCCAACCATTGCCTACAACCACCACACAAATCAGTTTCTTGCCGTCTGGAAGGATGCGCGCAATTTTACTTCCACCGCTTCAGATGTATACGGACAGCGCTTCAGCCTCGGCAACCCAGCGCTGTTTTTGTTGAAGCTTAATAACACGCCTCTATCGCCGCCGCTGCTTGATTTTGGTACAGTAACTACAGGGCAGTTTGCTACCCTTTCTTTCAAGATTAGAAACGTAGGTGATGCCTCGCTCAAGATTGATTACGTATCTGCGCCAAGCAACGCCGCATTTTCGCATGAGTCCCTACCGGCGCAGCTTGCCGCTTCCGACGCAGATTATCTTGAGCTTCTGCCAAGCGCGGAGATAACCTTGACGGTTAAGTTTGCCCCAACGGCTGGCGGCAACTTTACAGCCTCATTTGGCATCTTCTCCGACGGCGGAAACGCCACGGTCAATCTTCAGGGCAGTTCTGTTACGCCATCCCTTGACATAAATCCGACCTTTCTAAATTTCAGCTCCGTAAGAGTGGGGCAGTCCAGAGCGATTTCTTTTTATATAACAAACAACGGAACACAGGCTTACAGCGTTACAAACATAAGCGGTGTAAGCGCACCGTATTCAATAGGCACGGGCGGGATAGGCTTATACAATCAAGGGCAAACACGAGCGGTGGCTGTTACGTTCTCCCCAACGCAGCCAGGCACGTTTACAGGACAGATAAGCGTTCAAACCGATGCGCCAGGGCTTATACGCACATTAAACGTAAGCGGCAAGGGCGTTGCGCCTCAGATGGCGGTCAGCACCACTGCATTAGACTTTGGAACAGTCTTGACCCCTGCAGCAGGTGGAGCGCCAAAAGACCTTGATATCACTATTACAAACACAGGCAATTCTGACATTACGCAGCTTTCGTATTCGCTGACAGGCTCCGCATTTAGCCTCTTTGCATCTGCCACAGCGCCCATTGCGCCCGGCAACAGCAAGACTGTAACACTGCGTTTTAGCCCAAATGATATTGCGGCATATACCGGCTCTCTTACAATTACAAGCGATGTGGGCTCTCAAACAATAAGTCTTGTAGGGCAGGGGGCAGCGCCAAGACTAACAATAATTCCCGACCCATCTTCGCTTGATTTTGGCACCATATCCAATGCCGCCAACAAAACTTTGCCGTTAACCATCAAAAACACAGGCAACTCTATAATGACAGTAACAGGAATTGCGCCTGCCCTTGCAGCGCCATTTTCTTACGTCTTTGCGCCTTCTTTTCCGATATCGCTGCTGCCGGGCAGTACGTACACCTTGACTATTCGGTTTAACCCTGATGGCGCAACTGGCAGTTTCTCCCAATCGGTTACTGTAAACGCTGGGGCAGGAGGAAGTTCAGTCGTTCAGCTTCAGGGCATCTCTGCCGCGCCCACGATAACGCCGGCCGAAAACTCAACCAGCAGCATCAATTTTGGCTCCATAGCAGCCGGAGCTACAAGAACCCAGACTGTTTTGCTATTAAATACAGGACAGATAGACGTAAAGGTTCTTAGCTTTGATACCCCCACAGCGCCCTTTAGCGTTATTAATCTTCCTAATACGCCTTTTATTCTTGCCGCGGGATCATCTATCATATTGCAAGTAAGGTTTGCGCCCTCTCAGGCAGGGACTTATAACTCGGGGCTCAATATTCTTTATGAGCACGCCCCCACACAACCGGCATCGGTTGCATTGTCAGGCACCGCAACAGAGACCGGCGTTGTATCTGGCAGTACAATACTATTAACACCTCCCCAGCTTGATTTTGGGGTAACATCAACAGGAGCCCAAACATCAAAAAGCATTACGATTTCTAATATCGGGAACCAGACATTAAGTATTACAGATATTAGTACGCCTGCCGCTCCTTTCAGCATCAGCTACATAGGCTCTCCGGCAACCATCGCTAATCCGCTGCAGCTTCTGCCTGGGGCATCCCGCGAAATAATTGTTACTTACAACTCTGCAACAGCAGGCAATCATATATCCAGTTTTGTGATAACTTCAAATGCAACCAATGGCGCCCAGACGGTAAATATCCAGGGCTCTTCAACGGGGAATGCGTATTCTGTATCTGCTCCAAGTGTTGTCAACCTTGGGCAAGTAGAGATAGGCAGCAAATCTACCACTGTTTATACGATTACAAATACCGGACTTAATAACGTAATGCTACTGCGAGCCGATTATAATGAAGGAGGCCCGCTTGCGATAGACGACGACCCCGATTCTTCAGCAATCACTTTCTGGCCCAATAAGGTTATTAAACCGGGTGAAGTTCTCCCAATCTACTTCTATTTTACTCCTTCTACAGTTGGCACGTTTAACACTACGGTTAGATTGTATTTTGCCCATGACTCTAACAATCCACTCATCGTTAACTTGACAGGCCTTGGATTAGAAAAAGGCATTGGCGCAGTCGGCGGGAAGATAGACATAATCCCTGTGCAGGCAGATTTTGGGACTATCCCGGTAAATACAACTTCATCAATGGCGCTTATAATCAAAAACAGTGGAAACCAGCCGTTTACGATAGACACAATAAATCAGTTAGGAATTGCGGCGCCTTTCTCTCTTGCCTATGCGGCCGGAGGCAGTATTAAACTCCTTCCTGGGAGCACTTTTCCTATAATTATTAGCTTTGCCCCAACCGCAGAGGGCACATTTAGCGGCAGCTTTACGATTAACAGCGCAGACGCCATAAACTCCCCGCAGACAGTCCAGGTAAGGGGCGTTGCCCGCACCCCTGTGCTTACGGTTGCCCCTGCATCGCTGGACTTTAATTCGGTCATACTGGGCAGTAACGCAACGCTACCCCTAAAGATAAAAAACACCAGCACGGTTAGCTATAACATTACAAACATCAGCCTGCCGTCAGGTTTTAGTGTCCAACCAGCATACACTGGGGCGCTTGTGCCGGGGCAGGAGCTTGACCTTGCTGTTACGTTTGCGCCGATAACCGCAGGCAATTACTCCGGAAACATCACTATATACACAAACTTATTGGCATCACCCGCAACCAATATATCGGTTCAGGGCAAGGGAATAAAAGGCGCTATTTTTGAGTTGTGGGATAAGACTGAGTTTGGCTCAACTCTTGCCGGCAGCACGCTTACAAAAGCAGTAACGCTGCGTAACATTGGAGATCTGCCGCTTACCATAAACAAAATTTTGGTTGATACGGTTCAATATACTGGAAGCGAAGTTGGGAACGCCCAAGACGCCTTCGGCGTTAACCTCGGTGCGCATGTGCTGCCTTTTACTGTTGCAGCAAACAGCACAGAGACAATAACGGTAACATTTACTCCAAGCGCAAGGGGAGACTACCAAGGAACTCTAATGGTTGACACAAGCGCAGGTGAAAAGAAAACAACCCTTACCGGTCAAGGGTCGGGCGGTAGAGCTGAGTATAGTTTAACGAGTGTTGATTTTGGACAGGTAGGAGTAGGTATTACATGGGTTGGTAATATTACCATAAAAAATACTGGCAATAGTGTTCTTACAATTACCGGTATAGATACAGCAAATAGTCTGTCAGGCAGTCCCTTTGCCTTAAATGTATTTGGGACGACCTCAATACAGTTAGCACCAAATGCTACACGGGATATAATAGTAAGCTTTCATCCGACATCAGCAGCTACATTTACAAGAAACTTTGTGATAAATACAGATGATCCTGTAACACCTAATCAGACTATATCTCTTCGTGGAGTGGCATCAACACCAAGTATAAGTGTAAGAAATACGAGCGGGACAACAATAACCACAGTAGATTTTGGTAATGTAAATGTTAATACCTATGGTACTTATACCTTTGACATAGTCAACAATGGTTTAGTTCCTTATGAGATAAACAAGATTGAATCGACCAATAGTATGGTTAAATTTGATTTTTCAGACTTTAAGCCAGTGACACTAAATAGTGGTAGTAAATATACCGTGACATTAAGTATAACCTCTAACGAGAGAACTAACATAACAGGAGAGATAAAAATAACCACAACATATCCATCAGTTTCTCGTGAGCTAACCTTGAGTGGCAAATTTATAGCTCCTGTACTAAAAACAGATAAAGATGCAATAGATTTTGGTAGTATAGCAATAGGCACAAACAATACAAGGACCCTAACGATTTATAATGATGGAGATGATACATTAACGATAACACAGCCAACGGCTTTCCCTGATGGATTTAGCTTTGTGAGTTTATCTTCAAGTTCTGTAGCACCTGGTGGCAGTGCGACACTGACATTAAGATTTACACCGCAGATTGGAAAGGGTTACAGTGGCTCTATTGATATAGTAACAAATGGAGGCACCAAGGTTATAAATCTAACAGGCACAGGGGCAGCAGGTACACTGACAGTGGATAAAAAAAGTATTGATTTTGGAACTGTCACAGAAAATACTACTACTTCCTTCCAGTCCATAAAAATAACTAATACAGGCAATACATCTTTAACAATTAACTCTATTACTGATCCCACAGATACGAGATTTGTAATAGTTAATAAACCTGTAGCTGCCCTTTCAATTCCTGTTAATGGTTCATATACGCTAAATCTTTATTATACAGCACCGGCACTTGTAGCACCTGCCACCTATGGTAGTAGTATTGGAAGTTTTACCATTAACTCTTCTTCCGGTTCTCAGGACATTCTTTTGCAGGCAGTATATGTAAGTGCAACAACTGGAACAGGTGGAGGAACAACTGTTATTACTTTCTCCGTAAGTCCAACAAGCCTAGATTTTGACAAGGTTGTGGTAAATCAGACCTCTGCGGAAAAAACTGTTACAATAACAAATACAGGAACCTCTAATCTCACAATTTCCAATATTGTATCTCCAACAGATAATACATTCTCAATTCTAAATGCACCACCTGCAAATTTCATCCTTGGACCCAATGGGACATATACGCTTCGTATTGTTTATAAACCTACAGTAATAGGCAATAATGCAGGATTATTTTCCATAAATACTAATGCGACAGTTGATGGCTCCAAGATAATTTCATTACAAGGGTATGCAGTGGCAACAGCAAGTGAAACAGGAACAGGCGGAACAGGTGGCACTGGAGGTACGGGTGGCACCACTGGAGGTACAGGTGGCACCACTGGAGGTACAGGTGGCACCACTGGTGGTACAACTGTTACTGTTCAACCATCTAAATCATCCTGCTTTATTGCAACGGCTGCCTATGGAAGCTATCTTGATCCAAATGTAATGGTTTTAAGGGATTTTAGAGATAGATACTTACTTACCAACTCTATGGGTAGGGCTTTTGTATCATTTTACTACAGGACATCGCCACCTATAGCTGATTTTATTAGAGAGCACGAGTCCCTTAGATTTGTAGTAAGAATTATCCTTACACCTGTTGTTTATGGTATTAAGTATATGGATAAGACTGGGATATTGCTATTTTTGATAACTTTTGTAATAATAAGAAAGCGTGCTCGTAAATAGTAAGCAGTGAACCGAGGTAATCCACCCCTATGCCTCGGTTCACGAATGATGAATCACAGGTATAAATGATTTTGGAGGATAAATGAAGACAAAGTTACTGATTATTTTATTTGTTTCTGTTTTTCTATTTTCTTGTGGAGGCAAACCATCTAAAGAGGAGGTAACAAAGTCAATAAAACAAATATTACCAGTTGATTTTGAGATAGCAGATATTAAAGAAGTAAAGGAATTTCCGGGCATTTTTGAGATAGTATTAAAACTTGATAAGCAACATGTAATTTTTTATATGGATAAAAAGGCAAAATATATTATCTCTGGAAGTATCGTTGAGACAGCTACAAAAAAGAACTTAACTCTTGAGAGCCAAAATGCCTATAATCCACCTCAAGCCCAACAACCACAGCCAGCTCAACCAGCACCTCAGCCAACAAAAAATGATAAAAAGAAATAATACTAATCTACTGGTGTGGACAAGCAAATTTTGCTTATTGTCCACACCTGCATCTTATTAAAGTCCCCTCTTTATAAAAAGATTTTTTCCATCTTTAATTTTTTAATCAAAGGTGTATAATTTAATTATTAGCCCTTGAGGAGGTCTTTAGGTGAAGAAAAGTATTAAGATTTTTGTAATTTTTTTAGTAATCTCAACATCAATTGGTTATGGCGTCTATGCATTTAATAGAGCTACCAATATATTTCCAGAGGAAGATTTAAAGTTTTTTAAGATTTTTTCACAGGCATTTCAAATAGTTAAGTCTAATTACGTGGAAGCAGAAGACGCAACCTCTAAAAAGCTTATTTACAATGCAATAAAAGGCATGTTAGAAAACTTAGATGCCCATTCTAGTTTTATGGAGCCTGAAGCAACAAAAGAGATGGAGGTAGAGACAAAAGGGCAGTTTGGAGGTATAGGCATCGAGATAACCGTAAAAGATGGCATTCTTACTGTTGTTGCGCCTATTGATGATACACCAGCCTATAAAGCTGGAGTACTTGCTAATGACCAGATTATAAAGATTAACGGTAAGCTTACCAAAGGTATGACGGTGCAAGATGCTGTAAAACTGCTTAGAGGCGAGCCTAAAACATCTGTAACTATTCATATTATGAGAGAGGGCTTTAAAGAGCCTAAAGAGATTACTCTTGTGAGAGATATCATAAAAATAAGAACAGTTAAATATCAATTGTTGGAAGGCAAGTTTGCCTATGTAAGAGTTACTCAGTTTCAAGAGCAGACAACTAACGACTTTAGAAAAGCCCTTGAGGATTTAAAAAGTAAGGCTGAGATAAAGGGGCTAATCCTTGATTTAAGAAATAATCCCGGTGGATTACTCGATCAAGCAGTAAAGCTTGCCGATGAGTTTGTGAAGGATGGCATTATTGTATATACTAAGGATAGAGCTGGAAAGGGAGCTAAGTTTACAGCTACAAACAAAGAAAAGGCTGTTGGCAACTATCCAATTATTTGTCTTGTTAACGGTGGAAGCGCCAGTGCATCAGAGATAGTAGCAGGTGCTTTACAGGATCATAAGATTGCCGTGATTATGGGTTCACAAACCTTTGGAAAGGCCTCTGTCCAAACTCTTTATCCCTTAGAAGACGGTTCGTCATTAAGACTTACCACAGCCAGATATTATACTCCCAGTGGAAAGCTGATACAGGCGAAAGGTATTACCCCTGATATTGAGTATAAAGATGGCACTGTGCATATGGTAAAAGAAAAGGATTTACCTAAACACCTTGCAGGAGTAGATGAAGTTGATACAAAAGAGAGCACGAAAGACGATAAGGATCAAGAAAAGAAGAGAGATCCCCATAGTTTTAAGGCTCCTAAATCACCAGAAGAAGATGAGCTTGTTAAAAAGGCGGTAGAACTTTTTAAAAGTTGGGATATATTTAAAAATAGAAAATAGTAATGAAGAAAATATTGTTTCTAATTATAGCCCTTGCCCTTTTAGGTGCAGGGGCTTTCTTTTTCCTTAGTCATACAGCTAAAAGGTCTTCTTATGATATTCCAATCATAGGTCAGGTAGCAAAAGATAAAAGTTTAGACCTCTTGGTAGAAAAGCTCCTTAAAGAGCTTGAGAGAGAGAAAGAGTTAACAATTATAAAAGATGGAGATAGTATTGCTATTGAAACTCACAACAAAGAAATCTTAAACCTTATAAACAATAAAGGCTTAGCAAAAGAAAACAATATTATAGCTATAAGTTCAAAGGACCTTCTCTTATTTAGAAGGGGTGATGAATCTTTCTCTGTTAAATTGCTTATTACTAGAGAAAAAGAAGTAAAAAGACCTGTTTTGTCAATAATTATTGATGATATTGGTAATTCAAAGGAACTTGGGGAAGAGCTTTTTAAGATTAAAGGGCTGACATACTCGATTCTACCAAATCTGCCCTATTCAAGCTATTTTGAGGAGTTAGCAAAAAAAGAGAATAAAGATATAATGTTGCATATCCCCATGGAGCCTAAAGATATTAGTAAATATGGCAACCAGGATAACCTTATCAAAGTTACAATGTCTGATAAAGAGATAATAGCAAAAACAGAGCTTTTCATAAATTCCTTATCCTATGTTAAAGGCGTAAACAATCATATGGGCTCAAAGTTTACTGAAGATGCTGAAAAAATAGTTGTTTTTCTTAAAGAAGTCAAGAAAAGGGGACTATTTTTCTTAGACAGTAGAACATCACCTGATAGTAAAGCCTATGATGTTGCTAAAGAGATGGGCATAAAAAGTTTTAAAAGAGACGTTTTTTTAGATCACGAGCTGGATGAGATTAAGATAGCAGAACAAATAGATAAGGCTGTTGAGATTGCCTTGAAAAATGGTTTTGCTATTGCAATTGGCCATCCTCACAGAGAGACTATAAAAGTTTTGAATGAGAAGTTACCAGAGATATCAAAAAAGGTTGAAATAGTACCTCTAAGCAAAGTCGAGAATTTCTAAATGTCTCAGATAGTAGCATTGACACGTAGTGATTTTGGCTTAATATTTGCCGATAGCAATATTGTAAAGGCAGATAATACCGTAATTTTTGGTGAAAACAGAAAGGTCTTTAAGGGCAATAGCTTTCTTATTGCTACAGCAGGACTTGCTTATGGTATTTATGTGATAGAGGGCCTATTAAAAACCACTGAAGACTTAGATGCAACAGATATCAACTATTTAGGAGATTATTTATTAAAAATTGGGAATAGCCAGTATCAAAGCTTTATTAGAGGTAATAAAAATATCTTAAGTGATTATCTAAGAATTTATTTTATTCTAATAGCAGTTAATGAGAAAAACAAACTTACAATGAAGCTGATTGGTGCAGAGGGGTATGACGATTTGAGGGAGTTTCCTATTGGGAGTATCCTTACCATACCAAGAAGAATAAGTCTTGAGTTAGGATTGTCAAAAATTCAAGATGAAAGCAAAGAAGAGCTAATAAATTTCATAGAAATTAAGCTGCAGAAAATAAGCGAGATTGATAAAACAGTAAGCCCACCATTTTTTTT
>FMJZ01122742.1_pt1 | contig 87549 bp, 66 predicted proteins | sample 1987881 | NCBI WGS metagenome assembly FMJZ01 (sample SAMEA4378227, study PRJEB15110) | soil metagenome | biome: soil; feature: Field; material: Soil | place: India | collected 2015-03-11 | depth 0 m
CATCGCCACACCGATGTTGTGGAACTTGTTGTCCGTGAAGTAGGGGAAAGACCTGTTGAACTCGTGGCAAGTGACACACCGAGCTTTCCCTTGAAAAAGTTGAAAGCCACGCTTGGCAGCATCGCTCAGAGCGTTCTTGTCGCCAGCGAGAAAACGATCGAACGGAGAAGAAAACGGCGCCAATGTCCGTTCGAACGAGGCGATGGCCTGCACGATGCGGTCAATCGTCACTTCGGGCGAGCCAAATGCTTTCTGGAACAGCGGAGGATAGTCCGCGATGCTGGCCACAGCTTTAACCACGGCGTCGTGCGAAGGTTGGCCCATTTCCACCGGATTGATGAGGGGCTGTTTTGCCTGCTCCTCCAGCGTGGGCGCGCGGCCATCCCAAAACTGCACCTCGCTGAAACCGGCGTACAGCACCGTGGGGGAGTTTCGCGCCCCGGCTTGCCCGCGAATCCCCGTGGCCACCGCTTTCCCGTCAGAAAAGCCGTGCAACGGGTCGTGACAGGAAGCACAAGAAACGGTGCCGTCGGCGGACAGTCGCTTGTCGAAATACAGCTTTTTTCCCAAAGCAACTTTTTCCGCTGTCAAAGGATTCTCTGCCGGGATCGAAGGTTCCAACACGCCGTTGGGTAGGTACAAGGCAAAGGCACCCAGCAAGGTTGCAACCGAGTTCTTCCATTCCCGCTTCAAGCCCATTGGCTCCCCTCCGCTAAAGCTCCCCGGTGACAACGGGGAAATCCACCAGCCGATCGCTCTTTACGTCCGTATGGCAGCTCGCACAGGCGCGAGCCCCGTCATGCTCACCTTCGCTAACCAAAACGTACGACAACTCTCCATGATCCCACAAGACCAATTTCCGACGTCCTACGGTAAACGTGTGGAACTTAGCACCATCGAGGACTACTGAGTGACGGCCGCCGGGGTCCTGCCCAGCAGCACCGATCAACAGCAGCGCAGCACCTCTTGGCGATCGGTACGTCACCGCCCCGAGCGACTCGCTGCCCAGGCGCACCACACCCGCGCCCTCGGGTACCAGCCCCTCCGGCGAGCGCAGCGCACCGCGGGAATAGAACGGCAGACGCTGCGATAACCACTGATCCAGCGTGGCCACGTCATGACTCCGCACGGACAAAACCAGCTCGTTTCGCAAAAGCTCTTCGTAGAGTTCGGCAGCAAGCGCCACGCGCGGCGGCAAGGTCCCCGCGGGCCGAAGCATCTGCACGACGATCCAGAGCACTACCACCGCCACAGAGCCCGCCACGGCAACTAGGGCTCGCAGGAAAGGACGGGCAGTTGTTTGTTCCATCAACGCTTTTCGGATTTTATCTTCCAGCGCCGGCGGACACGGAACACGTGGATAGGAGTAGCGCACCAACTCAGCCAGCCACTGTTCGAGTTGTAAGCGTCGGGCGCACGTAGCGCATGCCTGTAGATGCTCTTCGAGCGGTAAAGCACGATCGACACTAATCTCGTGATCGATGTACGCGGAGATGTATTTTCGGAATTCGCTACAGCTCATTTCAGACACCACCCCGCTGCTTGGAGCTCCGCTGCCAACCTCGTTCCTCCAGTTGGCCAAGCAGTTGGGACCGCAGCAAGGAGCGCCCGCGGGCTAGCCGCGACATTACGGTACCGACTGGGCAACCTAGGATCTCGGCAATTTCCTTGTAGCTGAAACCCTCTACGTCCCGCAGATAGAGAGGGGTACGGTACACCTCTGGAAGCGCTTGGAGTGCTTGCCGCACTTCCTTTGCCCACTCTCGCTCCACGACAACCTGCTCGGGATCGAGTGTGCTGCTCTGGTCCCCGACCATATCGATTTCCGGTGCAGCCTCGAGGTTGCGGGCGCGCTGGCGGCTCAAGTCGATCCACGCGTTACGCAACACCACGAATAGCCATGTGCGTACGTTTGGACGGCCTTGGAGCTGGTCCCACCATTCGACCGCTTTCAACACTGTAGCCTGCACCAAGTCCTCGGCATCGCTGGGCCCCGCCAGCGAAAGGGCAAAATTGTACAGCGACGGAAGATGCGGAAGCAGCTTGCCCGCAACGTTACTCTGTCTCCATCGCCATGCCACTCTTGGGCAACCTCGCTCTTTACCGTTTTCGCCTGAACAACGAATGAACCGTGCCGTTTATTCCCACTCGCCCCATAATATCCATTGCCCAATTTTTCCCTGCGGGAACCGGTGGGAAACGCTCGCCAATCTAGCTGGAGACATCGTGCCGGCATTTCCCCACGCTGGCCAGCACGCTCCCTCGAGGTGCAGCTTCTAATCCTGGCAACATACTCTAACCGATAGCGTCGAGCAAATTCGTGCCTTTCCGTCGGCACCCGATGTCGTGTTCCAAAGCTGAGAGCGTGCTTGGCTACGTTCGGAGCCCAGTGAACGCAGGAGCCGGACGACCTCTCGCCAAGTTTAAATGCTGCCATGATTACCGTTGCCAAACGGTTCAGATTTGTTGTAGACACGCGTGCCGAGGGAGGGGATAACAACCGTGAAAAGAGGGATCGCGTGGGTCGCGGCAGTCCTGCTGTGTTGTGCGCCGAGTCTGCTCCTAACGCCTCGGGCAAGTTGGGCGGGGTCGTATACGTTGTTCGAAAGCGGGCCAGTGCGGCCTTTGGCGCTGTCGCCTGATGGGACGAAACTTTTCGCGACCAACATTCCCGATAGCCGCCTGGAAATTTTTTCCATCGGCGCCAACGGAGTACTGACCCACCTCGAGTCGGTGCCTGTAGGGCTCGAACCCGTCGCTGTCGCTGCACGAACGAACACGGAAGTGTGGGTCGTCAATCACCTCTCGGACAGTGTCAGCGTCGTCGATCTATCGAGTTCGCCTGCGCGGGTAGTTCGTACGTTGCTCGTCGGCGACGAGCCACGGGACATTGTCTTTGCGGGCCCCGGGAAAACTCGCGCGTTCATCACCTGTGCCCACCGCGGCCAAAACAACCCCAACGACCCGCAGTTGACTACAGCAGGCGTAGGACGAGCCGACGTGTGGGTATTCGATGCGACGAATCTTGGTAACACGCTTGGCGGCACACCTTTGACCATTCTCACGCTGTTCGGTGACACGCCGCGGGCCCTGGCCGCAACGCCAGATGGTACACGCGTGTACGCCGCCGTTTTTCACAGCGGAAACCAAACCACCGTGATCAACGAAGGCTTGGTTTGTGACGACAGCACTAAGACAGATACGGTCGTGGCTGAACCATGCACCGTGTCAGGAGTCAGTGTGCCTGGGGGTCTGCCCCTGCCAACGACGGATCACACTGGAGCCCCTGCACCCGAGGTTGGCCTGATCGTGAAGTGGAACGGTTCGTACTGGGCCGATAAAGCGTGCGCCAGCGGCCTCAAGTACGGATGGAGCTGCAAAACAGATGCGGATTGCCCAAACAGCGTGTGCGGGCGTAATTGGAACAATGCGGTCAAGTTCAATTTGCCGGACAAAGACGTGTTCGTCATCGACGCGACGGCAAATCCTCCGGTCCAACTCCCCGGCAGCGCGGGCTTTTTCACTGGGGTGGGAACGATTCTGTTCAACATGGTCGTGAACCCGGCAAACGGGAAGGTGTACGTGACGAACTTCGAGTCCCGCAACGAGTTCCGCTTCGAGGGTCCTGGGATTTACGCGGCGCAATTTGGCGGCACCACGGTGCAAGGACACCTTGCAGAGTCGCGGATCACCGTGTTGTCGGGGAGCAGCGTTCTGCCCCGGCACCTGAACAAGCATATCGATTACGACCAACGGCCAGCACCAGCGGGCGTGAAGGACCACAGTTTAGCTACCCCGCTCGATATGGCCATTACCAGCGATGGGCAAACGTTGTACGTCGCGGCATTCGGATCGAGCAAGGTCGGAGTTTTCAACACGGCCCAGCTCGAAAACGACACCTTCGTGCCCAACAATGCCAACTACATCAGTGTCAGTGGTGGGGGCCCAGCAGGTCTGGCCTTGCACGAAGGGTTACAGCGTCTTTACGTCCTCACCCGGTTCGACAACGGCATCGCCATCGTCGATACAGCCACGAAAACCGAGATCGACCACGTCTCTCTCTACAACCCTGAACCCCCGAGCGTGGTCAACGGCCGCCGTTTCCTCTACGATGCCTTCTACACTTCCAGTAACGGCGAGGCAGCCTGTGCTAGCTGCCACATCTTCGCTGACCTCGACAGCCTCGCTTGGGACCTAGGCAATCCCGACGACGAGACGCAAACCAACCCCCTACCCGTGAAACTTGCCTTTGCCATTGGGAGCGGGACGTTTCGCGACTTCCACCCGATGAAAGGTCCGATGACGACGCAAACTTTACGAGGCTTGGCCAATCACGGAGCGATGCACTGGCGAGGCGATCGCAACGGGGGGAGTTCACAACCGTTCAGTGCAGAGCTCGCGTTCAAAGCGTTCAACGTGGCCTTTCCTGGATTGCTGGGACGTACGAGTCAACTCACCACGGCCGAAATGCAAGCGTTTACCGACTTCATTTTGCAAGTGAAATTGCCCCCAAATCCGATCCGCAACTTGGACAACTCACTCACCGCCTCCCAGCAAAATGGGCGCAACTTTTTCTTTGGACCGCGCCGAGCTGACGGTCTCCCATTCGGGACGGATGGTTCCGACAATGCTTTGGGGCATACCTGCAACGGTTGCCATGTGACCAACCGTTCCCAAGGGTTTTTCGGCACTGATGGTAAGGCCAGCTTCGAAAATGAGCCGCAAGTGATCAAAATTGCTCATTTGCGCAACCTTTACCAGAAGGTTGGCATGTTCGGCATGGCGGCGGTGCCGTTCTTCAATTCCGGGGACAATGGGCACAAAGGCGACCAAATTCGCGGCTTTGGATTCCTACACGACGGCAGCGTCGACACCCTATTCCGGTTCCTCAACGCAACCGTGTTCAACAACCAAAACGGCGCTGGCTTCAACGGCGGCGACCAGCAACGCCGCGATGTGGAGCAATTCCTCCTCGCCTTCGAAACAGATCTCTTCCCCATCGTTGGCCAGCAGGTCACGCTGACCAGCAGCAACGCAGCGCAAGTGAACTCGCGCATCGACCTATTGATTCAACGGGCGGCCGCGGGCGAAACGGACTTGATCGTCAAAGGCCGCTACAATGGCCAACTCCGCGGGTGGTACCGCACCGCAGCGGGCACGTTCCAACCGGATCGTGCAGGGGAAGCCGCGTGGACCGACAGCGCCTTACGTACGGTAGCGGCCACTCCTGGGCAAGAGCTGACTTACACCGCGGTCCCGCTTGGTTCGGCTGTTCGCCTCGGTGTGGATCGTGACGAAGATACGTTTTTCGACCGCGACGAACTCGACGCCGGCTCGGATCCTGCCGACCCCAACAGCACGCCGGCGCCGGCAACGGCAACGCCAACGGTCACACCAACGGCGACCAGAACGTTGACCCCGACGCGAACGCCGACTGCCACACCAACCCACACTCCTCCTCCCACGTTCACCCCCACACCAACTGCGACCCACACGCCACTGCCGACGCAAACGCCCACGAATACACCGCTCCCCACATCGACCCCCACACCATCCGCTACCCCGACCCACACGCACACCCCTACGGTTACGTTTACCCCCACCCACACGATCACACCGGGTGGACCGACTCTGACCCCAACCAATACCCTTCCGCCCACCGAAACTCCGACGGAGTCGCCCACGGCAAGTCCCTCCACTACTCCAACGCCGACGGAAACTCCGACCCCTGTGCCAACAGAAACCTTTACCCCGGAACCCACGGCTACTCCCACTACAATGCCCGACGTGTTTTGTAGCGGCACCAGCCAGCTAACAAATCCGCGGCTCAAGCTAACGAAGCTGTCCACCCCAGCAGGGGACGACAATCTAACGGTGAGCGGTGCCTGGCTGCTGTCTCCAAACACACCACCTCCTAACCCTGTAGCGGAGGGAATCCGGTTTGCTGTATACGATTCGTTTGGGTCGCTAATCTTTCAAAGAATCGTGCCCGGCGGAGCAAGGCTATCCCAATCCACCCCGGGTTGGACTCTCAGCGCCGATGGTCACGTGGCGAAATACTTTGACCCGGAGGGCATACAAGGCGACATCAAGAAAGTGGTGGTTTCGAGCTCCCGCCGCACACCTGGCCTCTTCACAGTGAAAATCACCGGCAAGCTCGGTAATTTCGTGGTTGCTCCCACTCAGCTCCCTCTTCAGGTCGTTATCGTGCTCGGCAACCAAGGCCGCGCTGTACTCGGTCAGTGCGCCAGTTACACTTTTGGGCCTAGCGGTGGTGTCCGACCGCGTTGTGACTTCTCTGTAACGGGGAGTACCCTCGTTTGCCGCTGAAAAGTTTGGGGAGCCCTTCTTGGGCTCCCCAGTGTGCAACTCGGCTCGGTTTTCAACGGAGCCGCTTTCGGTTTCCTGCCGCCGCTTTAGTTGGGCTTAAAGCGTAGTCGGACCGGCATTCGTTTTGGCCCACCAACGAACGATGCGTGCAACCGTTCTACCGGGCCAGCCAGTTCTACTGCATCGATGCGCCGGGCGAACTCGCGGAAGAAAACCTTGATATCCAACCGAGCCAGATGTGCTCCCAAGCAAAAGTGCTCACCTACGCCAAAGCCCAGATGCGGGTTCGGGTCGCGATCGAGCCGGAATACGAATGGGTCGGCAAACACTTCTTCGTCACGGTTGGCGGATGGGTAAAACAGGGCCACGGAGTCACCTTTTCGGATTCGTTGGCCGCGCAGTTCGTAGTCCACAACCGCCGTGCGTGAGAAATGGATCACGGGCGTTGTCCACCGCACAATCTCGTCTGCCCCCGTTTCGATCAGCGAGGGGTTCGCTCGTAGTTTGGCGAACTCGCCAGGGTGCTCTAACAAAGCAAGCAATCCGCCCGAGATCGAATTCCGGGTCGTATCATGGCCGGCAACCATGATCAGGAAATACATGGAAAACAATTCAAACTGCGGAACCGGCTTCCCATCGATCGTCGCCAAAGCGAGCACCGTGGACAAATCTTCCCTTGGATTTTTACGCCGATCTTGGGTTACTTCTTCCAAATACGAGAATGCCTCCGACAAAAACCCAAGACGATCTTCCCGTGTCTCGCCCGGGCGCTGAAACTCAGGATCTTCGATGCCGAAGTTCTCGTTGGTAACGCGCAATACAAACTGCTCCCGTTCTCGCGGAATCCCCAAGATCTCGGTAATCATCCGCAAGGGCTGCAAGGCGGCAACGTCGCGCACGAAATCGCACTCGACCCACTCTCCTGGCGGCCCGAGGGAAGTAAAGATTTCGTTCGTGAGTTCCACCAATCGCCTTTCCAAGCGGGCGATGGCCCGCGGGGTAAACCAACCGCTGACCAACTTGCGGTAAAGGCGATGTTCCGGAGGGTCCATGTTCACCAACATCCGCAGCGGTGGGTCTTCCTCCAATGTCGGCCCAGACATCTCGGCGTCCGGAAACAGAATAAACCGCCCGGCACTGCGGAACTTCTCTGGCTGGGTGGACACCTCGATAATATCCGCATGCTTCGTTACCGCCCAAAATGGGCGATACCCTGGCGGCTGCATGTAGCAGACAGGTGCCTCGCGCCGCAGCCGGGCCCAAGCGGCATGAGGGTAACCGTGCTCGCCGTAGGTACGAGCACTGATGATATCGAGCTGATCGAGGGGAATCGACGCTACATCCTGCTCCGTCATCGTCGCGTTACCTCAGGTCCGGGCTAAGCCATCCACCGCGTGAAAATGCCATCGAGCAATACCCCTGCCAAGTAGAGAACGCCAAACCGCCGCGTGTGCTGGAATGCGAATGCGGAATACCAAAGGGGCCAGACGTTGGGTGGGAATCCCTCTGGCGGCGTTGCTGGACGTGGCTGCCGAAACACCTGAAACACAAGACGGTACCAAGAGGCTGCGCCCAGCGTCACCAATAACGGCCAGCCAAAAGCTCCAGCGAGCACCAACCCGAGGGTCACCGCGTAGGCGGCCGTGCACAGTACCAGTGCAACGCGACGCGCGTTGGTTTCCCCAAGAATCACCGGTAAGGTGTGAATGTTTTTCTTGCGGTCGGCTTCCAACTTGTCGATGTGCTTCGCAAACAAAACCGTCGTGGCTGTTAATGCTACCGGCAGGCTAGCCCACAAAACCCGTCCGTCCACTTGGCCGGTTACGACGTAATATCCTCCCCCAACCATTAGTGGTCCCCACACCACGAGTACGGCCAGCTCCCCCAGGCCCACATATTTCAGTGGCCACGTGTAAAAAAGCACGAAGAACGCCCCGGCAAGGAGTAACCACAGTACTGGCTCGCCACGCCAAAATACCAGGGCCAAGCCGGCGACGAGTGCAAGCGCGCCCGTTACGGCGATGTATACGAGCATTTGGCTCAATGTTAGCAGCCCGTGTTCGAGCGGCTGCGGACCATACTGGGCGCGAAAATAGTTGTCTCGGTCAACGCCCTTCCAATGGTCCGTGAGGTCGTTCACCAGGTTGTTCGTCGCGTGCGCGAGCAACAACCCAACCGTAAGTACCAGCCAACCACCGAAATCGAACAACCCGTCGCGCCACGCCAGCAAACCCGCCAGCGCCGCAGACACGAAAGTCATCACGAGCACGGCCGAGCGCGTGGCAATGAGCCAACGCGAAATCACGTCCAGAGCCTGCCACTCCTCAGCCGAGATGCGAGGAATCACGCGCACTGCTTTTGCCCACATCGCTATGTTGACCATCGGAGCTCTCCCGGTGTTCTCCGCCGTACACTACCCGATCGCCACAAGGGGGCAAGTGCCCCGTACTTCGGGGGTAAAATAAGCGAAGAGGCCGCTTCGCACTGGCAGATGACCTCCCTCCACTTTTTTCTTCCAAAGCAGCCGTCCAAAGACTGTCGAGACATCGCAGGCTAAAGATGACCCTGTCCACCTTTGGGTCGGCCCGCGGTACATTGTCTTTTCGTCTCATCCAGCCCGAGTCAATGCAACCCTTCGCGTTTCTGTTCTTACGCTCGAACACCCGAAACTCCTTGCGCACGCTCAATTGCCCTGGCCCAGCGTTTCGGCGATGTCGGGTTTTCCAACCGCTCGAGCCGCCGTTGCTTGCACGCGTCGCCGCCCTGTGTTAGCGGCTTGAGCCGCGTTGTGGTCGCATAGCTCAGCTGGTTAGAGCGCCTGCCTCACATGCAGGAGGTCCGTGGTTCGAGTCCACGTGCGACCATTGCTACCGCCGTCTCCCATGTCGCGCCAAGGCCAGGGACGGAGTTCGCATTGGCCGGTGGCGTGATTGGCTTTCACCTCCATCGGCACTTGGTGCAGTGGGCACGTTTGCTCCCGCCACGCACAGCCGCAGGGGCTGGTCGTACTCTCGATCGCCGATCGCAGGTCGAATATAGCTCAGGCAAAACGCCCGCAGCGGATGTACAGCTCCGGTCCCCTGCCAGGCGTAAACCGGTGACCACCGGTGCACGATCGCGCGCTAGCAAGTGTCGTGGGCTCGATGCAGAGGATTCGTGCAAGAGTGTTGGTCCGCACCTCCTCCGAAATCCATCGGTAGGTCTCAAGCTCTCCGGAGCACTCCCACGAGTGACCCTGCGACAAAGTGCGGGAACGAACGCTCATTGTTTCGCCCAAGACAGAGAGGGTGCTACAACGCCCCTAGCTAGACGCTCGTCCGACTGTCGGGGAAGTCGGGGCAAAGGGCTTTCAGAGAAGCACACGCCACAATCCAAACTGCGGCCACAACCTCGATCGCAGCAAGCACGGCGTGCTGAACGACCCTTATAGGCGCCCCCAGCTTGCTCGCGTCACGCGTATTCGAGCGACGAGCTTCGCAAGACTGGGGACGCCGCTACTGAAGGGATAGGGAAGCCTGGCCGTGAGCATGGCTATGCTCACCCCAACACCACTTGGGCGCGAGGGGCCGATCGTATCCACGGGACACGCAAAGCTCATGCGGGCTCCCAACTCGCCTTCAACTTAAAATTTCGGCGGCATCGTTTTCTCCCTGCTAACCCGGACCGCGCATTTGCGCGCCCGCGATCGCGAACGCGACGGTTTATCCCGTTCACGCCGCGCGTGCCCCTTGTCCGCAGCAACACCTCTGCGCAGTAACAAAGCCTCAGTCGCCGAGCCCCTCGTACATCCTCCAATCCAACGCCGCCTTCGGCCTTACCCCTAGCCAGGTGAATTCATGCGGCGCCGAACCAAACACGGAGGCACCCGCGACCACACTAGGCCCCCAATTGGGGTTTCCAACTAACACCTATCGTTTCGTCCGCTCCCAAGCGATTCGCGGTCCGATTTTTTGGTGGGGGTCTCGTGTTCTCCCGCATCATTGACGGGTAGAGCTCGAATGTCGGGCTCGTTTTCCGACACGTGGGTGTTTTGCCTCAGTAACGGGTAGTTGGAGGCGCCGAGCCTTCGTCATCGATCACCGGAACATTCGCTGCCACACGTGCTCGGCGTGGCGGAAGCGTTCGCCACGCAACCGAGTCACGGCGGCCCCTACACGGGGACTTGCCTTGCTTTAAATCTCGGGATCATTCGCGGGCCGAGCTCCCAGAGAAGAGAACTGCCAATGCTCTCTTCTCTTCCCTCTCGTCTCCTGCAGTTCCGAGCGGTCAACACCGCTCACCCTCCTAGAAGGCGACGGAATGTTTCCCCGAGGTCGTCTTTCCTTTGAGGTCCGTGACAGAGCCTTGATCACAAGGCCGACCCAACCTGATGGAGCTCCCTCATCGTCGCGGCGCACGCCGCGCCTATGGCCGCTGCCCTTCCCCTCGAACGATGCTCGGGCAGCACGTGGTTGTTTTCGCCCGCGGGGCCAAGGCTCATTGGGGCGAAGTGCGGCGTTCTGTCCACAAGGCGCATCCGCCTCGGAGGAGCATCTGCGGCGTACGCAATTCCCACTGGCGGCTTCGCCCGGTGCGACCAACCCATCGACCGCAAGTTCAAACGTGCCGGTGGGCACGGAGTACCCCCGGTGAGCTAGCAGCGAGTTCTCACTGAAGGATTCGAAAATTTGGCTTGATCGTCACCGGCCCACACCTTAGCGTGCATTGTGATGGTTCAATCGCGAGGGACTCAACCTTGTTTGGGCACCTGTGGCCCGCGATGCAGATCATCAATGGAGAGGAGCGAAGAGTTTCTGTGATGACGGAAAGGCGAGCTGTCACGTGTTTTCGATTGGGCTGGGGCGTGTTTTTGACATTTTTGTTCTTCGCAACTCCCGTTCCAGCGGCGCCGATTCCGAGTGCGTCGCTTAACGTCCCGGCTGAGATTCCCATCGGAGAGTCGTTCTCCTTCACTGTAACTTTCGATAACTCATCCCTGACCGATGCGGGCTACGGCCCATACATTGACCTCGAGCTCCCTACAATCGGGGCCGACGGTGCCGGTTCGGCAACGGACGACGGGATTGTATTCGTTTCCGCGACCTACCTTTCGTTTCCCGTGAATGTCCAGGTTCTGACCTGTCCGGTTGCTTCCCATCCCTACACCGGTCTTGCCGTAAGCTGCACGGCGGGCAACCAGTACGTCGTGATGGAGCTCCCATTTGGCAGCTTCACGAGCGACCAACCGCCCGCCTCCATCACGGTGAATGCTTCACTGAGCAATTTGGCGGATTTGGGCGTGCCCCTGACGATCCGCGCGAAGCCTGGCTTTCGGTACGGCGCAGACCCACTCGACAATCCAGGGTCGGACCCGCCCATCACCGGAACGACGCAAAGCGCAGACGTCACTCCGACACTCCTAACGTTATCGAAATCGTACATCGGCCCGGAAAACGAGACGGCCACCGGCCCTAACTTCCCTCGGCGCTACACCGTCACGGTGGATGTTGCCAATGGGCAGACCGTCTCCAACCTAGACGTACGTGATTTTCTTCCTCCGAATGTCGCATTCCTTACGGTCGTGTCGATCAGCCCAGGCTCGGGGAGTGTCATGTTGTCTCCTCCGAGCGGCGTTCCTTCGAACCCCCCAAACAACGAGTTACGGGTACGCTACCCTTCCATCGTTGGCGGACCAGGCGCGGATGCGACCGTTGTCTTCGAATTTTTCGTGCCTCAGTTAGATGCCAGCGGGAACCCAGTAATCAACCCAAACTCAGGTGACGACGCAATCTCCGCCAATGAGGCGCGCGCGGAAGGGGATTGGGTTCCAATTGACAGTCGCGATCCCACCACGCATGTCACGCGCGACCCGGCTGGTCCGGAGCACATCCTCAATGATCGGTCGGTTGCTGTCCAAAAGTCGGCAACGATCGTAACGGACACGGGTCCCGCAGGTCCTTCTCCTGGGGACGTACTGGAGTACACGCTCGAATTCCAAATTTCCGATTTCTTTGCTTTTCGGAACCTGCGCATCGAGTATGACCAGCTATCCGACGGGCAGCGCTTTGACAGCACATTTACCCCAACGCTGTCGGTGACCGAAAACGGTTCGACCACCTCGGGACCGTTCGACGCCAGCAACTACTCGGTCACCGTGAACAGTCCCGGCACCGGCACCTCCGATATCTTCTTCGATATATCCGGAGAGCTCATCCTGCGGGGCTTTTCCGGGATGCTTCTCGGCGGTCTCGTCCCCGATGGTGGGTCACCTAACGACGGGCCCACGGTTGGCACTATACGCTACCGCGCCTACATCCTCGACCAATACTCGGACAATTTCCCCTCTGGCGACCCGAGCTTGAACAGCGGGGATAGTCTTTCGAACTCCGTTCGCATTGTCGGTGACGTGCTCGACAACGCGGCACTGACGCCAACCGGCTTCAACGAGGACGATGGGAGTAGCGCTGGTTTCACGATCGCAATCGGGTCGCTCGCGAAGTCGATCTACGCGCGCAACGGGGTGGTCGGGCCGGTGACACAAATAGCCCCAGGAGACACCGTGACCTTTCGGCTGCAGTATCAAATACCCACGGGCGACGTGGAGAACTTACGCCTGGTGGACTGGCTCCCCTTGCCCGTTCTAAACGCAACCGAAGTAACGACGTTCAACGACACCACCTCCGCGACACCGCCTGCTGCGGGGGCGGCCCATTTTGGTCCAGCCGACACATTCCGTACGCTGTCGGGCATCGTGCCCACCCTGACCACGGATGCCACCGGGAATTGGGTTCAATTCAACTACGGTACCTTCGCTAACCCCGCCAACACATCCGCTGTGGTGGACGTGCTGTTCACCGTTACGGTTTCCGCTGCTCCTTTCGCCGACGGTCTTTACTTGACCAACCAAGTTCGAGCGTTGGAACAAAATACTACCGTCCAGACCACAACCACAGATGCCATCGTCCAGTTTCAACTAACGGAGCCGGTCATCCGTTGGTCGAACATTAAAGGTGCCGTGGCCAGTTCGAATCCGGCCGCAACGTTCAGCCCGGCAACTGTCGGACCCGTGACTTTCACTGCGCCTGGCAGCGGCTGCCCGCGATTTTCCGGAACCATTCACTCGAATGGGATTAGCGCGAATCCCGTGCGCAGCGACGTAGCCAACGTGGATGCTGGCGATTTGGTTACCTTCGCCATCATAGTGGAAAACACGGGGACGGGATTGCACGGCGCGTTCGACATCCGGCTGCGCGACACGCTGCCGCCGGGATTCTCCATTCCTTCGGGCGGACCGAACTTGTGCGTTACCGACGGAACCGGGGCACCCATCTCTTACGTGAGCCTCGGTGGAGGATTGTTCGACCCGGCAGGAGGAATCGAGCTTGTCGACCCAGGACCTACGTCGACACCCGCCGGCGCATTAGATCCCTACGACCCAACAAACGGGCGGAACATCGCGGTGGTGACCTTCGATCTGCGGCTCGATGGTCCGGGCGACACTACCCCGGTGACACCGCGGCAAACTTTGGCCAACACTGGGACTCTGTTCAACTATGCTGGAGCGGAAGCGGGCCCAGATCACACCCTGACCGACGCCAACGATACGGCTTCCGCCGTGGTCGCTTCCCCGGCAGTGCAGAAGTCAATCCTGTCCGTGGTCCCGAACGGCACTGGGGCCTCCAGTGTCACCGCGGGCGATGTCATTACGTATGCAATCAACGTTACTTTGCCAGAGGGACGAACCCCGGGTTTAACCCTCACCGACCGCTTGCCAGCAGGGTTCGAATACATATCAGGCTCTGTCACCGTAATCTCCGGAACCTTCAATGGCTCGGTCACTTCTTCCCCTTCCGTAACGACCTCTGGCAGTATTTCTACCGGGCAGCTTGTGACCATCAGCTTTGGCGACGTTTTGGTCAACGCCGACAACGATTCGACCAATAATACCTTCCAGGTGACGCTAGCGGCTCTCGTCCGCAATGTTGCTCAGAACTCTGGCGCGTCGAGCCCGCAAACCAAGACCAATCGGGTGGATTTGAATTTTACCGGCAATCCCGGCGGGGCGGTTACTTCTACGGTCAGCACGACGTTCCGGGAGCCACGGTTAACCCTGAGCAAGAGCATGAGCCCGCCGAACCCTGACGCTGGAGACGTGGTTACGGTGACGTTAACCGTAACAAACACCGGCACCTCGCAGGCGCACGACGTTGTGCTTTCGGACACGTTGCCGGCTGATCTGTTCGATACCACCCCGACCGTATCGGTCAACGAGGGAACGACGCCATCGGGGTTCACGTACTCCTACACGGCTCCGACCGTAACGTACACCGGAGGCCCGATTCCCGCTGGCGCCATCCGCACGTTCACGTTCACCGCTCGTGTCCGCAGCGATGTGGTAACCGGCTCAACTTACGTCAACGGTGCTAGCGTTTCTGGGGACTCGCAGGCTGGCTCCGTTTCTGAGCAGCGCACAACCACAGCCAATGCCACTGCCAGCGTCTCCGTGCCGTCAACCACCGCAAGTAAGGATGTTTTCGCGACGTCTGAGCCGAGCACCGACCCTGGGGACGCGAACGCCAACACCAACCCACCGGTTGCCATCGGCGAAGTGGTTACTTTTCGGCTGAACTTCACCTTACCGGAAGGCGTCACGCGCTCGGTGACCTTGGTCGACGCTCTGCCGCCTGGACTGCAACACATCCCGGGCACGGCCTACTTGTCGCGCAACAGCCTTGCCCTCGTCAGTGCAGCCGATCCGGGTGGGATTAACGCGGCTGGCACGGGCGTCCCAGTTGCTGTCACGATCACTGGTACTTCTGGAGAAGTCACGCTCGACCTTGGTGACGTGACAAATAGCGATACGGACAATACCACGCTCGAACAGTACACCCTCACGCTGAGTGCCGTCGTGGAAAACATTGCGACGAACAATGCAGGCACGAGCTTGGTCAACGTTGGCCGTATCCGTTTCCTCAACTTCAATGGCGTACAGCAACAAGTGAACACGAACACACGGACCGCTCATGTCGCGGAGCCTGTGATTCAGGTCAGTAAATCGGCAAATCCCACGAGTGTGCAGGGAGGCGACACGGTCACGTTCACCCTCACGATTGCCAACTCCGCATCCGGAACCAACGCAGCAAGCGCGTTCGACTGGGTCATCACCGACCCGTTACCAGCTGCGTACGTTTCGCCAGCCGTCGCTTCGGTCGATCCTGGCGGATCCGGTGCCTCCGCGGGCGCATCGTTCGCGGGCAACACGCTCACGGTCACGGTCGATCGACTCGATCCAGGAGAGACCGTCACCGTCACATACACGGCCACGGTCGATCCAGGAGTGCCCTACAACTTGGTGGTCACGAACACTGCTGCTGCAACTGCGACAAGCCTGCCAGGGACAAACGGTACTGGCGGGGTAACACCTGGAGCATCAGGATCGCCCACGGGCGAGCGCACAGGCAGCGGAGGGGTCAACGACCTGACGGCGTCGGACAACGCCCAGGTTACCGCACAAGGCCCGGTGCTGTCCAAGATCACAGTCAACCCACAAAGCTACGTCCCGGTGGAGGGTACCGCGACATTTCGCATCGTCGCCGGAGTTCCTACGGGCATGACCAACAATCTGGTGATTACGGATACGTTGGCGAGCGGCTTAGGGTACGTGCCTGGCTCGCTCTCCGTCGTTTTGCCACCGGGAGCCACTGCCTCGAACTCGCCGCTTACAGACACGAACCCCTCCTTTTTCACACAATCCGGGTCCGTTCTGCAGTTCAACTTCGGTAACCTTAACGCCCCAAGCCCTGGCAACATCGAAATCAGCTATGACGTTCGCGTACAAAATATTTTGGCCAATCAGGACGGCACGTTGCTCGGAAACTCAGCCGTCATGACATTCCAGGATCCCAATACCTTGGGGACTGTCACCGTGGGCCCGGTATCGACACCTGATCCGGTGCGAGTGGGCGAGCCGAATTTGGACATGACCAAAGTCGTTGTGTCTGGCGGCGTGGGAGCCGATGCCGGAGACACGGTGCGCTGGCGTGTGCAGATCGGAAATGTTGGCCACACGACGGCCTATCGGTTGGATTGGCGAGACACACTGCCGAATGGCCTCTACCAAATCAGCAACGTGACGGTGACCCCCTCGGGCGGCAACGTTTTCCTCAACGGAACCACCACCACCGTGACTGCCGCGCATGCCGTGATCAGCACGACGACGAATACGAACGACACGATCTCGTTGCCTCTACTGCAAATGGAGGCCGGAGCGTCGCTGGAGGTCGAATTCGATTCCGTCCTGATGAACACGGTCACACCAGGGCAAGTGCTCAACAACGTCACGAGGGGAACTTACACCAGCCTCGTCAGCGGCGGGCGCGACAGCTCTAGCAATGGCGGAAACGTTGACGATGACGACGATTCCCAATTGAACAACTATGCGGAGTCGGCAAGCCAGGCCATCACGGTAGCGTCGAGCGTAGCCGTGGATAAGAACGTTTCCGCGCCCAGTTACACTATCGGCGAAGAGGCGGAGTACACCGTGCGTATCGATGTGATCGAAGGCACGGTTCCAAATTTGGTCCTGACCGACGTTTTGCCGGTTGGCCTGAGCTACACCAGTCACACAATCTCGTTTGGCAACATGGGTATGGTCGCCGCTAACCCAGCCTACAATACTCGCCTCGGTACAGGGCAAACGGTGAAATTCCAGTTTGGGGACCTGGTCAATCCTGCCAACGGCATTCTCACGGATGATTTTGTAGAGGTGCAAATCCGTGCTCGTGTGGACAACGTCCCTGCAAACCAAAATGGCACCGTCTTGCGCAATGGGGAGCAAGCTGAGGGCTCGACCGTAACGGTTGAATACGGAAGCGGAGCACCGACGACAGTGACGTTCGATCACGATGCGGGTACGCCGGGAATTCAAGGTGTCCCCATTATCGTCGTGGAGCCGGAACTGGAGTTGGAAAAGACTGTCAGCCCAGCGAACCAGTCGTTAGGAGACGAAGTCACTTATACGATTACGGTGCGCCACCTTGCCACCAGCACGTCGACCGCTTACGACATCGTCATCCAAGACACGCTACCGAGTGGGCTGGCCTATGTCGCTGGCTCAGCGACGTTGCCCCCCGGAGATGTAACGGTTTCTGGCCAGACACTGACCTTCCGCGTTTCCTCGCTCACCGTGGTCGCCGGTTCGACGACGGTGACCTATCGCGCACGGGTGGAGCCGGATGCGGTCGTAGGAGCGCAACTGAGCAACAATGCCGTAATGACTTGGGCCAGCCTTCCGGGGGCCACTGGTGCGCCCGATAGCGGCCGTACGGGCGATGGCGGTTTGAATGATTACACGACCAGTGACTCCACGCCCGTTACGGTAGGCGGCACAGCCTTCATCGAGGCGGTCAAGCAAGTCGTTGACCTCAACGGAGTCGAGGTCCTGCCGAACGATCTGCTCGAGTACACGGTGGAACTAATCAACGGGTCGGAGCCCGTGGACAATGTCGTCTTTACCGATGTGCTCCCGACGTACGTGACGTATGTTGCAGGTACGCTGACATCGACCGCAGGTACCGCTTCGTTCAGCAGCGGGACGATTACCGTCAGCGTCGCGAGCCTGGCGCCAGAAGAGACAGTGACGGTCACCTTCCTCGTTGTCGTGAACCCAGGCACGCCGAAAGGAACGGTCATCGCGAACCAAGGGATTGTCGACTCGAACCAGACGAGCCCGGAGCCGACAGACTGGGACGGCAACGACGCCAACGGCGACCAGCCTACCGTTGTCATCGTCAAGAACAGCGCGCGAGGAAGGCTGCGGGCCACCAAGACCGCGAGTTTGCTCATGGATACCGTGCCACCCTCGGGCACAATCAATACCGGAGATACCGTTCAGTTCACCGTGACCCTGTTCAACGATGGACCAGTGACCGTAGAACAAGTAAGGTTCTCGGACGTCGTTCCAGCCGGTCCGCCGGGAATCGTCGTCACAGCGGTGAGTACGACTCAGGGCACGGCGCCTCCCCCCTCCAACAACGTCGTCATCTCGGACATTGGCTCCATCGACCCAGGGGCATCCGTAACCATTACGATCACCGGAACGGTCAATGGTGACGGACTCATTTGCAACCAGGGTATAGTCCAAGCACGCCAACCGAGTTCGCTGAGCACCGACGAGAACGGCAATCCACTCGATGGGGCCCAGCCCACGTGCGTGAATGCAGCACCGGCCGGCGAAGTTGGTGAGCCGGAGTTGGTGACGGACAAGTCCTGGCGGCTTGTTTCTGACACCAACCTGAGCGGTGGAGTCAATCCTGGAGAGGTTCTGGAATACACATTGGCGGTTGTGAACCGAGGATCCAGCACGGCAACCGACGTGAGAGTGGACGACACCTTGGCTTCGGGGATCACGCTCATACCGGGAAGCGTCACCACCAGTCAGGGCTCAGTGGTGAGTGAAAATCCGCTTTTGGTCAATGTCGGCATCCTCGAGCCTGGTGGAGTGGCCGTCGTGCGTTACTTGATGACCGTCGATTCTGTTTCGCCCGGAACGGAGGTCACCAACACGGCCATAGCGCGGAACGCGGAAGGGGATACCGCTTCTGCCTCCGCCAGTTTCACGGTGCAAACACCGTTTATTGATCTTGCCATCGAAAAGTCGCACTCAGCAATGTTCCGCGTGGGTCAAAACGGAACCTATACAATCGTTGTGCGCAACGTCGGTATGCTTCCAACCAGTGGTCCGATTACGGTGACAGACACCCTACCAAACGGGCTCACCTATGTTTCCGCTAACGGCACGGGCTGGTCTTGCAACGCCAATGGTCAGACAGTCACTTGCACATACACGGCAAGCTTACCACCAGGACAAAGCCGGACAGTTGTGCTCGAAGTCGCGATCGGTAATGCCGCCTACCCGACCGTAACAAACGTTGCGCTGGTGCAAACAGCTGGCGATGCCAATAGCGCAAACAACACTGCCTCTGATGCAACCCTAGTCCGACTTGCGCCAGCGGGAGCGCCACCCGACTGTGGTGTGGATTTGCGCAAGAGCCACACGGGAACAATCGAGCCCGGCGCTGAGTTAACCTACACGCTCGCCTGGACAACCAACTGCATGGAGCCGCTCGTCGACTTGATTCTTACCGACTCTCTACCCTCCGCGTTCGACATCATTAGCGTGACGACGAGCGACGGTACGGTCACACTCAGTGAGCAGACCGTTACCATCCGCATCCCCAGCTTGCCTCCTGGCCCCGCGCAGGTGGCCACCATTCGAGTTCGGGTGAAGTCCGATGTAACCAGTGGAGCGCGAATCGAGAACACTGCCGTGATCGAAGATGTATTTGGCCGCCGTTACTCTGCTACAGATTCGGGCCGTGTGCGTGGCCTGCTGACCACGCGAAAGCGGTGTTTCCTACGGGCACAACGCTACGCCGCGCCTGGACGCTACATCACTTACACCAACCGTTACTGGAGCCTGGACCCGGGTATGCGTCGAGTATCCCTCGAGTTACCTGAATGGCTCGAAGTCCAGTCCATCTACCCAGAACCGTCTCAAGTCGATGGAAACTTATACGTCTGGGACGAACTCCCGCCGACTGCGGGTAAAGTACGCATCACCACGAAGGTTTCACTCGATGCGCCAGACGGACTCCTTCTCCCGGCGATCGCGGAGGTAACAGACAGTGGTGGGGCCGCCGAGGTCGGGCGCTGCACACACGAGTCGGTTGTACGCCGACCGCAACGCTTGTTCGGCACGCTCAAGGGGAACAGCAAAATTTTCTCCAACGCAGCCATGGTGTACGGTGCCCGGTATCGCAATGCCGTTGAACCCATTCACCTGACGCTCGTCCTCCCACCAGAGGTCGAGTTGCTGAGCGCCGTCCCGGAACCGGTGCGTCGCGACGGCAACAACTTGTTCTTCGAGAACCTGCCACCTCCTGCGGGGATCGTGAAGATCAAGGTTCAGGTTGGTGACCTACCGCCTGGAACGTTGCTGACAGCGGGCATGACGTTGACGGATGCCACAGGCGTTGTCGTGAACGCGCAACACGTTACCGAAATTCGCCAACCGAGCCCCTGAGACCCTAGTGCGCATGCACCCCAATGTGTGAGGGTGGCAAGAAGAGTTGGTCACTCTTTTGCTGCCCTCACGCGGCCGCCGGCGATCAGGAAAAGGGCCCAGTGGAAGAACGATTGATTTTCGTTCACAGCGGTGCGTGTGCTTCTGGCGTCCGTTCACTCACTCGCAGCTACCCGAGGCCGGTCAAGTCAAGTGGAGTGACCCAGCAACGATCCAAAATTGCACGACCCGGTCCCTCACCAACCCGATCAGACACTGGGACCAAACCCAGAGCTTACTCGATGTACCCTAGGGCGCGAAGCCGCTCCTTGGTTGCCTGATCTACTGCATCGGTTGCCGAGCCTTTGGCGCGAATCTCTCCTTCCACGGCAGGTAGCCGCGCGTAACGTCGGCGTTTTTCGAGAGCCTCGAAGTTGCGCGCCCCCGGCAAAAAGGCCTGACGCAAGATGGATCCAGGAATACCTTCCGGCAAAGGCACGTCGGCCAAAGCCAGTAGGGTGGGCAGCACATCGAGTGGGCTTACGGCGCCGAGATCTACGCCCGCTTTGATTGCGGGGCCAGCCAGCAGAATGAGTGCAGAATCGGCGGCTTCCTTGCTTTCATGAATACCCCGCGGACCTTCATTCTTCTGGTTTGCCTCAAACCCGTGGTCAGACAAGATGACCAAGTGGGACTTGACGTGCGCCCGACGGAGAACGTCAGCAATAAAGCCGTCAACGTTTCGTATGTGCTGACGAACCTCGTTGCCCCCGAGTCCTTCTTGGTCCTGCGCGTCCCACGCCATGTGAGACACGCGATCAAGGCCATTGAGGTAAATGACCAGTGTCTCCACAGGAACCACCTGGTGCGCTTGGTAGGCGAGCATCAGCATGGTTCCATCCAGTTGAGCCGCATCTGCAGCAGAGAGGACTTTCGGCAGCGCCTGCCGCCGTGAAATCCGGATCTGACCTACCAGTTCCAATGGATACGTTGGTGGAGCCTCGTTACCCGTGGCTCGGCCGTACGTAATTGCGGACAAACCCGCCACCTCGGCTTCGAAGTAACGATCGGTCACGAGAAAACCCCGGATCTCCTCTGGAGGATACGAGAACCACCAGTTCACCACGCCCACACTTTTTCCGGCCTGGGACACAATTTCCCAGAAGGCTGGGACTTTTCGATTTGTCGATCGGAACAGCTCCCAACCCCGGTCCGCTTTGAACACAAAGCCGTGAATGCCGTGGGTATTGGGTAGAGCGCCCGTGGCAAACGTCGTCCAAATGGCGGGCGACACCGGCGGTAGGCCCAGGTCGGAATTGCGTATGGTCCCTACAGCCGCTCGTCCATACAACTCCCGCAACGCAGGGATTTCTCCTTGGGCCATCAAACGGGATACCATACGACTGTCCAGCCCATCGATACCGAGGATAATCAGCTTTGGCGATGGGGACGAATCTCTTCGCAGCAACCAAACGGACGCAGCGAACAGCGCCGCAAACAAAGCAACAACAACGATGAGCAACTTCCGCACTGGACCGACCTCTAGAACCTGTACCCCGAGAAGCCACCAACCACAACCCCAGCATAAAAAGCCCGTGGCCACTCCCTTTGCTTGACACTGCGCAGTCGGTCCGGCCCACGGCGCTCGAAGCCAAGCCTGGCGATGGGGGCGGGCGCAAGGCCGTCCAAGCGGCTCGCGACACGGCGGCTCGCAACCGGAGACGGGATGGCAAGCGTGCTCCATTTGCCGCGCACGCCAAGCCAACCCGCACGACGCAGGAGAGGCAGTGATCCAGGCAGTGATCCAGGCAGTGCCCAAGTTGGCCCCGAGAGAGAGAAGCCCATGGTCTCATGATCACGGCGGCGTGAGAAAGAATGCAGAAGCCGACCTTGAGGCGGCTCATCAGGCACTCGCTGTTTGGAAGGCCCAGGTGTAGGCCCCACAGTTGAACCCGCGCCGACCGTGACTGGTCACGAAGCGTGCCTGCCAGTATCACCCATTAATGTCATTCAGAGTACCGCCAAACCCCCACGCAGCTCCTATCCGATAACGACCCCGAACAGGGCGCGCCCGCACTGAACCGCTGCCGACACTCCTAGAGCAATCGCAACGCAACGGTCCTCTTGCGGTTTGCTGCGAAACCAGCCACACGAAGCCCCAAATGCACTCTTGCTCGGCACGGCTCGCTCCAGAGCAAGCTACTGCCGTGAAAATTGTCACCAAAAAGCCAGAGCCAACTACCCGTTGCTTCCGTGCCTGTGGCACTCTGCTAGCGCCGTGACCCGTCGCACCCTATGTAAGAGTCCCTTCATCGAATAGAAAGGCGCTCATGCCCTCGGTTGGAACGTTGTTGCGAGTCGCACTCGGCGGCGCCATTGCTGCGACCGCCGGCGACCTCTTACAACTCTCCATTGCAACGGAGATCCTTCGGCTTCCAGAGAGGCTGCTAGGCAGCCTCCTCCTTGTCGGAACAGTGCTCGGCGTTTTGGGAATCCCGCAGTACGCCTATGGCTATTCGGCAAGGGCTGCACTTGCCCTTAGCAATCGGCGCCGCTGGAAACTGGTCACCATCCATGGGGGACGCTGGTTTGCAGCATTCGGTTGTGCGGTACACGGGGCAACGGGGCTATTCCTCGCCCTGGTTCCCAGGCGGGGGCATGCAGTAGATCCATATCAGGGGATCCTGGAATCCGGTCCCATTCTGCTGAGCCTCTGGGGAATCGCATCGCTTGCTTTTTTGGCGGCGACTGTAGCCGAGCTACGACTCTGTCGGAACTGGCGAGAACGAGCATTCAATCCATTGGTACTTACGCTGGCCATCGTTCTCATCGCTGAGCTTTTCCCCCCCGAGCTCGGCCACATCGTTGGGCCAGCCTCAGTTAACATCGCTCACGTGTTTTTCTTCGCTTTCCACTTACGGCAAGCCAACACCAAACATCGGGACAACTGAACCCGTGTAGTTTTGCCCGTCTCGTTTTGCGCCCCACGTCGGCACAGAACGCGTCGCCGGGGAGAGAGTGACCTTCATCACCTCAGGTCCGCGCTTTGTCGAAACAAGAGCTTTCGTGGGGGAACGAAAAAACGAGTGGCACTGTCGAGCGACAAATTGTCGTCTGGTCCGCGTGGTCCCACCCGCCCACGCCGTGCCTCCCTGCCCAGCTCGCCCCAGCTCAGCACGCTCTCGTCATTTCACGGACCCGCCCGCGAACATGTTGTACTAGGGCGGGAGCCGAGACGGAGCGCGAGGACTTAGGCAGCTTCCCAAACGATTCGCTCCCTAACGTCGGGACAGAAGCGATTACCATCGCCTGCCTTAGTCACGAGCTCCCCCGGCCTACCCACAGGCGGCTAGGCCCACATCGTTTCTCGGCCGACGATCCACCGCCCGCCCCCTTTTATTCTGGGAGATGGGCGTAGACGTAGCCCAATTTCCCGCCAGGGTCACCCTCCTGTTGTACCCGGAACCCAATGCTCTGCAGCCTTTCAACGAGTTCCTGCGGCGAATGCCCTGGTACCGCGTGCCACTCGATCGCCATTCGGCGTACGCGCCGCAACACCGATTCCGAAGCGGTCAGTACAATGTCGTACTCCGCGCCCTCGCAATCGATTTTCAGCAAATCGCATCGCTCGATGGAGTTTCGCGTGAAGATCTGCTCCAACGTTGTGCAACGCACCCAGATCGTCTGTTCGTCGCTGGTGGTAGCGGGAACCAATCGGTTCAACACCTCTGCACGGGTCAGTGCTAGCCGTTGTTCACCCTCACGAGCTGCAACCGCAAGCGGGAACACCTGCACTCGCCCGGCAAGCTCGCTGGCGCGAGCGTTTTGCCACAGATCCGCAGCCGCTACCGGGCTAGGCTCAAAGCAGTACACCACACGCGGCCTAAACTCTTTTGCCACGTACAAAGCGAACACTCCCACGTTCGCCCCAATGTCCAGCACTGTCGCTTCCGGCTGAAGAGGTGGCCGGCGAACCCGGTAGCAGTCGTGCCGCCAAACCTCATTGTACAACCCCATCAACGGCACACTGCCGTGAGCACGGAACTCCACGCCATTTCGCAACACCAAGCGCTGGACATCCCCGTCGACCCAGTAGGCCCGAAACACATCGGTCCAATTGACAACCTCCCATGCGTATCGAAGCGCCCGGAGCGCCTTGAGGGGACGGACCTTCCTGATCGGCATAGGAACGTCCATACTCGTCCTGTCCACCCTTTGCTACTGCCGGAGAGTGAAAGGCCTGCCAGCGCAAGGGTGTGGCCACACGCGCCCCCAACTGGGACTTTCCGTTGAACTGGCAAGTCTCCCGCAGGAAAACCTTCCCTCGCTCACAGTTACGACCTCGACCTCACGTGAAAACTTCGCCCGATCACCTGGCAAAAGTGGTCGGCCGCGTTATCCACTTTCGGACCTGCTCGCCAGATGCGCGGAAGCGTAACGCAATGCATTGACACTTATGACGCAGAGCGTTAAAAGGTGGCGCGGGAGGACGGTCCATGGCAACGAAAGCGGCAGTCAAGCGGGCACCACAGCACGGCCAAGGGTGGATCGCCGAGGCGAGCACGATCGTGCGCCGCGTGCAATCGGGGATAAGCTTGGGCGACGAGGCTCTTCGCGCCTGGAAGACATTTCGCGAACGATGGCAGCGGCTTGCCACGGGGCTTCGGCGTGAAAGTGCGGCTTTTTCTCGTGATGTGCAAAAAGAGCTTCGCCGGCGGGTCCGAGACGTTCGAGCTCAAACCCAGCCGTGGCTACAGCCGTTGGAAAAAAACGCACAGCGAGCGATCGTGGCCTTGCGCAAGCGCACGGAGGAACTAGAGAAAGCCGCGCGTCGCGGAGCGCATCGGATCTTGGTCGATCAACTCGAGGTGGCCCCGCGTAAAGAGGTAGAGCAGCTACGGCGTCGGCTTTCCGAGTTGGAAAAACAGCTCAGCCGGCTTGCGAAGCCGCGAAAGGAAAAGGCGCTGCGCGCGGTACCGACGAACATTCCGCCAGCAGCGTAAGAGCTTCCTGGCCCCTCCCTTCCCTCCCGACCCCGCACGAGGGGGGTGGTTCCGCACGACCCCTCGGGCCATTCCCCTCGTGCTCCCTACCCTTGAGATTTTCCCCAGCCTCCGCCTCCGGGGGTCTCTATACGGAGGCGATCGCCAACACCCAGCATCACGCTCGCCTTTGCGGGAAGAAGTCGCTCGCCGTCTCGCCCTTTCTGGGCATGCCGGCGTAACCAGTTCCGGCCGCGTCGCGCTGCGCCGCCGCCCCACAGTCCCCAAGGCGGGTGGCGCCGTCTTTCCGTGAGAATAGAAGCGGTAACGGGCGCTAGCGCTTCGATCTCTCGCACGATGCCGTCGCCGCCGGGATGGCGCCCTTTCCCACCCGAACGCCGCCGAATGGAGTAACGGGTCACCCGCAAAGGAAACTGCGCCTCTACGGCCTCGATGGGGGTGTTCATGGTGTTGGTCATGTGGGTGTGCACGCCAGAAGCTCCCGGCAGGTGGGGCCCGCCGCCGGCGCCCCCACCAATCGTCTCGTAGTACGCGAACTGCGTGTTCGGACCTGGCACCACCCCTCCGATTGCAAGGTTATTCATTGACCCGCAGCTTGCCGCCGGTACGGTGTCAGGCGCGGCTCGAGCGAGCGCCCGCAAGATTGTGTCCACAATCCGTTGCGAGGTCTCGACGTTTCCCGCCGCAACGGCGGCGGGAAATGTTGCATTGACCACGGTTCCTTCGGGGGCCAGAAGCCGCACCGGGCGCATGAGCCCCGCGTTCGCGGGGATCTCTCCCCGTGCCAGCAACTGAAGGCAATACAGTGCAGCGGCCCAGGTTATCGCCAGGTTGGCATTCACGCCCCCACGAGTCTGCGGCGCCGAACCAGAAAAGTCGAACGTGATCGAATCTCCCCTCACGATGACCGCCACACAAATGCGTAGATCAACATTGGCCATTCCGTCATCGTCCAGGAAATCACGAGCGCGATACACGCCATCGGGCAAGCTCTGCAGCACGGAGCGCAAGCGCCGCTCCGAGTAGTCCTGCAATGCCGCCATTGCGGAGCGGAGGCGTGCCATGCCCACAGCCGATGCGAGCTCCCGAAGGCGCACTGCACCAATCCGTAAAGCTGCGAGCTGGGCAAAGACATCGCCTCGACGCTCGTGCGCCACCCTCGTGTTCGCTTCGAACAAGGTCAAGATGTCCTCGCACAGGCGGCCAGCGCGAACGAGGTGGACCGGAGGCAGGCGCAAGCCTTCCTGGTAGATTTCCTGCGCCAAGCCCATGGATCCAGGAAAGTTGCCACCCATATCTGCGTGGTGCGCGCGCGCCGCTACGAACCCTAGGGGCAGTCTACCGCGCGGGAGATACACCGGTGCCACCAAGGTCACGTCGGGCAGATGCGTTCCCCCGGCGAAGGGATCGTTGAGTAGGATCACGTCACCCCGTCCAGGCTTGCGGCGGGCAAGAGCAGCCTCGACCGCGAGCTGCATCGAGCCCACGTGCACGGGAATATGGGCAGCCTGAGCAACGAGTTGGCCCCTCGCGTCGAACACGGCACAGGAATAGTCGCGCCGCTCCTTTACGTTGGCGGAGAAGCCGCTGCGCCGGAGCACAACCCCCATTTCTTCTGCGACCGCAGCCAGACGGTGACGAAAGACTTCGATCTCGAAGGGGTCCAATTCCCCCCTTGGCGTTTGGCGCACCCGTGACACCACGCGGCTTGTACCTTTGCGTAACCTACCCTGCAAACTCCCCCGCAAGTAGGATATGTTCTCAAAAGCTGGAAGAGGGAGCCATGTTCAAGCTGCGCCGCGTCGGTGTTGACACACTGAGTGAGCACGTCGTGTTCATTCACGAACAAGCTGTGGTGGACGGAAACTTAGGGTTTCGCCCGTTGGACCGTGTCCGGGTTTGGGGACACGACCCTGGAACCGAAAAGACTCACGAGATCATCGGCGTGCTGAACTTCTGCACGAATCAACTCGTGAAATCTGACGAAATTGGGCTCTCGGAGATTGCTTTCCGCGACCTCGGTTTGCCTGAAGGGACTTCGGTTGCGGCAACCCATGCTCCAGCACCGAAAAGTGTCGACTTGGTACGAAGCAAGCTGTGGGGGAATCCCCTAGACGAGTCATCGTTCACCGAGATTCTGCGCGACGTCGTCGAGCACCGTTACTCGAAAGTCGAGCTCTCGATGTTCGTTCTGGCTTGTGCGTTACGACCCATGCAGCTCGACGAACTGGTGGCGCTCACGAAAAGTATGATCTGCACCGGCACCGCGTTGAAGTTTTCTCACGCGCCCATTGCCGACAAGCACTGTATCGGTGGGATTCCTGGCAACCGCACGACCATGATCGTAGTCCCCATTCTTGCCGCGCTTGGTCTCACCGTGCCAAAAACCTCGTCCCGGGCAATTACCAGCCCCGCAGGTACTGCCGATACCATGGCTGTGCTTGCCAACGTGGCCTTCGACCCGCCGGAGCTTTACCGCATCATCGAACGCGCCGGAGCTTGTATCGCCTGGGGTGGAGCACTCGGTCTTGCTCCGGCTGACGACATTCTCATCACGGTCGAGCGGCCCATGGAAATCGACACGGAAGCCCAAATGGTGGCATCAATCCTGTCGAAGAAGAAAACTGCGGGGGCAACACATGTGCTTATAGACATTCCGGTGGGGCCCAGCGCGAAAGTGCGCAATCTTGAACATGCCCAGCGGCTTGCATCGCTCTTTCAAGCCGTAGCGCGCGCCATCGACCTCCAGCTCGAAGTCGCGATTACCGACGCCCAAGGACCTATCGGCTGGGGCATTGGCCCGCGTTTGGAAGCCCTGGATGTCTTGGCGGTGTTACAGCGCTCGCCCGGCGCACCAGTCGACTTGCGCGAGAAGTCTCTTTACCTCGCCGCACGAATCCTGGAGCTTACTGGCAAAGTACCAGGGGGCTACGGCTACAGAAGCGCCGTCGAGGCGCTCGACTCCGGTCGCGCGTGGAAGGCGTTCGAGAAAATTTTGCAAGCTCAAGGAGCTCGAGCGATCCCTCCCGAAGCGCGATTCCGGGCAGAGTTTCCCTCTCCGGCAGACGGCAGAATTCGCGCGATTCATTGCTGGCACATGGCACGCGTAGCCAAGCACGCTGGCGCACCGGCTCACGCCAGCGCAGGCGTTCGGCTTTTGCGGACAGTTGGCGACGTGGTGAGCCGCGGCGAGCCTCTATTCGAGATCCACGCCCAAAGCGAAGCGCAGCTCTCGTTCGCCCTCGAATACGCTCGCAGCAGGAGCGACCTCGTCAGCTTTGGCTTCTAGACCACCGAATCTGACCCCGGACTGGTCACTTTTCCTGAATCGATGCTAGGTACTCGGTGATCAACAGCACTTTGCCCCGGATGTTCGCCTCCTTGTTCATCGCGCCCGGAACTTCCGAGGCAAAGATCTCACCCCAAACAGGCATGTCCGGGTCACCGTGGGCTCGCATCGTCTCGCGGCCATCGATGATGCGAATGACTCGCATGAAGGGGAACTCGCCGTTGTTCTTCTTCGCCAACTGGGTAAGGTCCGCCGGTCGCGGATTCATCAGGTGAGAAACCACCCCATCTCCTTTTCCACCCTCGCCGTGGCAAGCGGAGCAGTACCGGAGGTAAGCTTGCTTCGCCGGTGGAATAGGCTCCTTGGCGAAAGCCGAGGAAAACCACACGAGTACGCCAGCCACGAACGCGATCTCAAGCCCCATCCTCTTAACCTGCATCGTCTCCCTCCTTCCCCGGCGGCCACCTAAATCTGTTCGAGCCGCTTCGCTTTCGGATTATCCCAACCGGAAACCGTTGCCAAGAGTAACAACTCCCGACCGAATCACGATTTGCCTTGCGACGCTAGCCCGTGCACACACTTAGTCTTCCTGCGACCACCACCTGCCCAGACCTCTGCCTCGGTTCGGTGCATCGCTGCAACCAGGGGCAATCCAAACCCAGCCGCAACGCGGGAATTAGTTACCCGGCTCTTCCTGGCTGCGAACCGCACCCCGCATTGGCACAAATGCCACGGCGCCAAAGCGTTCCGTTTTCGTGCCGCCATCCTCCAGTTTCCGCACTCGAACCAAGGTCTCGCCCCAACCCTCTTCCAAGGGCATTACGATCACGCCGCTTGGCTTCAATTGAGCAAGCAGTGGTTCCGGTACGCGCGGCGCCACTGCGGTAATGATCACTGCGTCGAATGGCGCTGCCTCTGGCCAGCCAAAAAACCCGTCGCCAGCTTTGACATGAACGTTCTGATAGCCCAGCCGAGCTAGACGTTGAGCAGCCTCGGCGGCAAGGTCGGGGTCGATTTCGATTGAATATACTTCTTGGCAAAGCAGGCTGAGCACGGCCGCCTGGTAACCAGATCCGGTGCCTACCTCTAACACGCGTTCGTTGCCAGTCAGACCCAATAGCTGCGTCATCAATCCCACGATTAATGGCTGGGAGATGGTCTGGCCCTTGCCGATCGGGAGGGCGCGATTGTCGTATGCAGCGTAACGGTCGTGCGGGCGGACAAACTCCTCGCGGGGAACTTTCCTTAACGCCTCGATCACACGGGGGTCAGTCACTCCCTCGGATTGGAGCTCCTCCAGCAGCCCATTTTTGGCCCGTTCTAAGGCACCTTCACCATTGTCCAACGGCATTGCTTTACATGCGAGAGTCAAACAAATTGGGGCGATCACGAAAAGCCCCCCGAAGAAGTTGCGCACCACAGCCAAGCGCGTAGAAACGACTTTCAGCATGAAGGGAACCGTTCGACAAGCTCTGCTCGAGCTTTTGCGTGGCGAACCTCGCAGCGCAAGAGGCCTCTCTCAGGCCATAGGGCTTCCCGAAAGCGAGGTCCTAGAGCATCTTGTCCACATCGAGCAGTCCCTGGCTCATTCCCAAGAGCGCCTCGTGGTCAGCGCGGCGACGTGTTTGAAGTGCGGCTACACGTTTCGGGGTCGGAAACGCCTTTCTCGCCCAACACGTTGCCCCCGTTGCCAGGGCACCCACCTGACCGCCCCGCGCTACTGCGTCCGGCCCAAGTCATAAAACAAACACGCCCGCGGGAGAGCTTCAGCGCTAGCACCCGCCGCGGGCGTGTCCTCTTGTTCAGGACACTCGTCTTACAGGAGGTAGTCCTGCAGCCCCTGCTCCGCGCAAATTTGACGAAGCATCTTCAGTCCCCGAGCCTCGAGCTGTCGAATTCGCTCGCGACTCACACCGAACTCCTTGCCAAGCTGTTCGAGCGTTTCGGTCTCATCGTCATCCAGGCCAAACCGGCGGCGCAATATTTTGCTCTCGCGAGGCGGGAGCTTTTTGAGCGCCTCTTCCAGCCGCTCGCGCAACGAGGCGTGCTCGGCAACTTCGTCAGGCTCCGGAGTTTCTGCGGCCAAGGTGCTCTCCAGGGTACGGTCGTCCTCGTCGCCAATGGGCGCATCGGTCGACAGGAACTGAAAACTTTGCGCCATGGCCTCGAAGCGCTCCGGATCTAAACCATGGGAGGCAGCAATCTCCTCGCGCGACACTGGTCCCTCGTTCTCCATCGCCAGCTCACGAGCATCGCGACCAATTCGGCGCCGGAACTGGTTCCAATGTACCGGCAAGCGAATCAAGGAACCCTGCATGTCCGCTGCCCGGCTGAGTTGTTGCCAAATCCACCACGTCGCGTAGGTGCTGAACTTAATGTTACGCTGCGGATCGTACTTCTCGATGGCGCGCAACAACCCGATCGTACCCTCCTGGAAGAGATCCAGCGAGGTCAGCACAGGGTGCCGATAGCGGCGTGCAAACAAGTTCACGAGACGCAAGTTCGCCCGCATCATTTCGTCGCGCAGCACTCGGTACTCGTCCAAAGCCCGGGTGAGATCCTTCACGAACTTGCGCAAACGGGTAACCTTTTTAAAGCCGGTCTGTTTCAAGAGCTTCCGGTCCCGCAAGGCTGCTTCCGCATAATGCAGGATGGTCACAGTCTCGCGCTCACGGAAGTCTTCCTCTGGAAGAATCACACCGCGTCCGGCATTCTCCAAAGCAACCCGGCTCAGCCTCTTTGCCCCTCTGAGAACCCGCAAAATACGACCCCGCGCTTTGGCGATCCGCCGCGCAAGAGCCTCCTCTTCTGCCCGACTCAGCACCGACGTTGTCGCCAAGTCGGCAGAAAACAATGATTCCACGTCCCGCGCCTCCAGCTCGCTGAGATCCTCGACCGAGCTTTCGCTCAGTTCCAAAGAATCATCAGCGCGGACTTCTTCTTCTCTGTCCAAAACGTTGTTCTCGTTGGTGTAATCCGTGTCAAACATGGCCGATTCCGACGGACATTGTCGGCGAAAATTCACCGAAGGTCCAGTCCAATTTGCGATTTCTTTCACAACTTCGTGGAAGAATGCACGCCCCCGAATACAGGTGTGGCTTTCCACGAAAGCAGCGCCTAATTTGCGTCGACCGGCTCTCGAAGTCAAGAAGCAAGACGGGCGCTACCTGCTTTGCCCCGGGTATGGAAAATTGACTCCCCTTCCTTCTTTGCGTAGCCTCTTGGCCCATCGAGGTACCGAATCATGCCTCGCAATCTTACGGCACTGGTCGCTTTCGGTTGGATGTTCGGTATCCTTGGTTGTACTCTTTCCAAAGTTCCATCCAGGACTGCAGTCGTGATCAATCCAGCCCGCGTTGTGGATCTCACTTACGAGTTCGGCCCCGACACGATTTACTGGCCCACCGGTGAATCGTTCCGCCTGGAGCGGGTAGCCTGGGGAAAAACGGCCGAAGGTTACTGGTACGCCGCGAACAACCTCTGCCTAGCGGAACACGGAGGCACCCACATGGACGCCCCAATTCACTTCGCCGAGGGTGGGTGGAGCGCTGAGGCTGTGCCCCTAAGTTCTTTGATCGGTCCGGCTGCCGTGATTGACGTCCGGGCCGCTGCGGCGGCTAACCCGGACTACGAAGTTCAGGTGGCCGACATTCTCGAGTGGGAGCGAGCACATGGCCGCCTGCCTAACGGAGCCATCGTGGCCATTTTCACTGGTTGGGGGCGTTTTTGGGGCAACAAACGGGCTTACCTAGGAAGCGACGTCAAGGGCGACGTCCGGAATCTCCACTTCCCAGGCTTCTCGGCAGCCGCTGCAGAGTTTCTGGTGAGGGAGCGGGAGATCGCGGCGGTCGCCATTGATACGGCAAGCATCGACCCAGGAGCGTCCCGCGAGTTTCTCGCCCACCGAATCTTCAATGGCGCGAACAAACCGGCCTTGGAAAACGTGGCGAATCTTCACTTGTTGCCGCCGAGCGGAGCCACCATCATCGCACTACCCATGAAAATCCGCGGTGGTACTGGGGGACCCGCTAGGATCATTGCCATCCTACCGGAACATTAGTTCCTCCTTTGATCCGCCTTGCGCAATGCACCTCAATAAGGGAGTGTCAGCCCAGCCCTGGAGCAGATGGGCCAACAAGGCGGCGGGGGTCGCGCTTGCTGCGCTGCTTGCTGCTAGCGTGGGTCGTAGTTTCTTCCCCTTGCGCGCCCCTCAGATTGCCGTCGAGGTGCTAGGGTGCAGCCCGGCTTCGGCATCCTGCGCCGCGGGACAAATGGCCCAATTACGCGTCATGAATCGTGGTGAAGCCGTTCTTTGGGTTTACCAAGCGCGAGCAGCGTGCAGTGTTGCAGTTACTTGGGACGGCCCGTGCAGCCCATGCACACTCCCCCTAGAGGTTCCTCCCGGAGGGGAGGTGCGCGTTAACGTGCAATTCCCTGAAAGACCGTCAGATGCAACCGAACGAGCAACTCTCACCCTTTACTCCAACGACCCGCGGCAGCCAGCGCTCACCATCGAGCTGTGACCGTGGCAACACCCCCGGCCATTTGCCGTTGGAACCCTCCCCGCCTCCTGCCCACGCTCCCGGAGACCAATGCCACGGCAGTCGCGGCAAGTTTTGTCGGGTGACAAGCGGGGTCCAACCGATGGCGACGCCCGATCCGGGTTGTCCGGCAGCGCGGCATCGTGTAGGCGCTAGGAGCCTTCGCTGGGGAAAAGGAGAATGAATCGCCGTAGAAACGAACCCAAGCATGAAGCCTCGGCCGCGAATCCACAGCTGGTGGTCGGCATTGGGACCAGCAGCGTGGACCACCTCTGCCTCGTGACCCGGCACCCGCGGTTAGACAGTAAGCAGCAACTTCTTCACTACGAGGTCCAACCCGGTGGGCAAGTGCCCACCGCACTCGTGGCGTTGCAACGGTGGGGGCTAAGGACTGCATACGTTGGCGTTTTCGCAGACGACCCCGGAGGCCACCTCGCGCGGGGTTCCCTGGCAAGAGAAGGCGTGGATCTGACAGCCGCGGAGCTCCGTCCAAACACGACACAGCCAGTCTCCGTCATCTTGATCGACCATGTCACAGGAGAAAGATCGGTGCTCTATCAGCCTGGAAGTCGGCTAAGCCTCAATGGACTCAATGCCGCGGCCCTCGAATGCCTCCGCCACGCCAGTGCCGTGCTCCTCGACGCCGTGGATTTGCCCCTAGCCGTGGCCGCAGCACGGGAGGGGAAAACTTCAGGTGCTTTGATCGTGCTCGACGTGGATCGGCCCGCGCCCGGTATCGAGGAGTTATTGGCTCTAAGTGATATTGTGATCACCTCACCGGAGTTCCCGATGCGCCTAGCCGCCACGGAAAACCTCGCACGTGCCCTACGATTCACGGCTTCCCTAGGGCCGTGGTTTACCGCGGCAACCCTGGGCCCGGGGGGAGCCTTGGCTTATGTACGAGGCCAGGAACACTTCGTGCGCGGGTATCCCGTTCACGCGGTCGACTCCACGGGAGCCGGTGACGTGTTTCACGCCGGCTGTATTTACGGCGTCTTGCTGGGCTGGCCCCCAGAGCAAACCTTGCGGTTTGCCGCAGCCGCTTCGGCCTTGAAGTGTCGCGCTATCGGCGGGCGGCCAGGCATTCCTACTGCCAGCGAAGCGCTGGAGCTATCCCAAGACAGACGAGGATGAGCACGCCCAAAGAAACCACACCGCGGCGATTCTGCTCGCCCCCGGCTCCGGTAACGGGCTGGGGACGCTTCCCCGCCCGTGAGGCCCGGCTGTGTGCCAATGAAGACCTGCCTCTGGTCACCCCGCACGCCACACTTTCCCGGGGTCTAGGTCGTTCATACGGGGATGCTGCCCTGCCTGCCAAAGCAGGTGACGCCCTGGCCAGCACCGTGCTCGCCGACCGACTCCTCTGCTTTGACCCAGAAACGGGTGTTTTACGGGCCGAGGCCGGTTGCCCTTTGTGGCGCATCATCGAGTTATTCCTGCCTCGGGGATGGTTTCCCCCCGTTACCCCGGGTACCAAATACGTCACTCTTGGGGGCATGGTGGCCGCCGATGTGCACGGCAAAATGCACCACTCGCAAGGCACGTTCGGCGCGCACGTTGTTTCCATCCTTCTGGAGGTCAGCGACGGCAGGCAAATCGAGTGTTCCCCCGAAAATGAAACTGAGTTGTTCGATGCCACGCTCGGCGGCATGGGTCTTACGGGGCACATTCTCGAGGTCGCGTTCCGGATGCAAAAGGTACCTTCGCCCTGGATCCTCGAGGAAGTGGACACATTTCCGGACGTACGCTCGCTGCTGTTGGCGCTCCGCGACGCAGGTCAGCGGTGGCCGTTCACCGTTGCCTGGGCCGATCTTTTAAACCCGCCGCCACTGTTTGGCCGCGGCGCGCTCATGAAAGGCCGTTGGGCCTCACCGGAAGAGGCACCAGCGCATCCGCCCGCTGCGAAGAAATCTTTCCGCGTTCCCGCCGTTTTTCCGGACTGGTTTTTACAGCCTTGGATGGTCCGGGCGTTCAATCGCCTTTACTTTTACCGAGCTCAGCGAGCAAAGGGGGGCAGGGTCGTCCATCCCGAAACTTTCTTCTATCCCCTTGATGCCCTTCATGATTGGAACCGCGTGTACGGTCCGCGCGGGTTCACGCAATATCAGTGTGTTCTTCCGGTGGAACAAGGCTTCGACGTACACGAGCGGTTTCTTTACCGGCTTAGGGAACTCAAGGCCCCTGTTTTTCTGGCAGTGATTAAAGATTGCGGGCCCGAGGGGCGCGGGATCCTTTCTTTCCCCCGCCCAGGGATTTCCTATGCGTTGGACATGCCCCTGTCGGACCGTACACAACACATCGTCGATGAACTCAACGAAATCGTGGTTGCGGTCGGCGGCCGCATTTACTTAGCCAAGGACGCCCTCACCCGCCCGCAGCACTTTCGGGCCATGGAGCCGCGCTTGGAGCGCTTTCTTACGGTGCGTCGGAAGTGGGATCCTAGCCTGCGGTTTCGCAGTGCGTTATCAGCTCGGCTGTTCGGAGATCAGGCGTGAAAGTTGCCTTTCTAGGAGCGACTCGAGGCATGGGGCGGGCACTCGCTCGCGAATTAAGCCGCCGCGGCCACGGCTTGTTCTTGCTCGGCCGCACCGAAGGCGAACTCGAACGAAGCGCTAGAGATTTGGAACTCCACGGAGCTCCTCCGCCCGTGCATTATGCCCGCTGCGACTTGAGGCAACCGGAACTGTTCGAAGGCGCCCTCGCTACCGCAGAGACCGCCCTCGGTGGGATGGATACGGTCGTGGTAACGGCAGGATTATTTGCCACCCAAGAGGAACTCGAATCTGATCCGAGACTCACGGCGGAATTACTGCAAATCAACTTTACGAACACGATTCTCTTTTGCGAGGCGGCTCGCCGGCGACTCCTTGCCCGTGGTGGCGGGACCCTTTGTGTGTTCAGTTCCGTTGCCGGAGAACGGGGCAGAAAGCCCGTGGTGCTTTACGGTGCCACCAAGGCTGGCCTGACTCGCTACCTGGAGGGCCTGGACCATCGCTACTTCTCACAGGGCCTGCGCGTAGTGACCGTGAAGCCCGGCTTCGTGCGCACCAGTATGACCATTGGGCTGAAGCCTCCGCCGTTCGCTGGGGAACCCGACCAGGTGGCAAAAACAGTGGCGGACGCAATTGAGCGTAGTCGGCCAGTGGTCTACGCGCCTCCAATCTGGGCTTTGATCATGGCTGTGGTCCGCCGCCTGCCACGTTTTGTCCTGCGCCGAGCCGACTTCTAGGTCATTGGCTATGAGCGGACTGGAGAATGTTTTGCTGCTGCGACATGGCGAAACGGTGGGGCAGTCGGGCGCACGATACTGGGGCGCCACCGATGTCCCCCTGAGCGTGATAGGCCGAATGCAAATGCGCCTTGCCGCTCCGCTCGTAGCAAAGTACCGAGTCCGTTGTGTGTACACGAGCTCTCTCTCGCGCACACGCGAGGCGGCAGCACTCGTTGCCCCGAACGTGCCCAGCGTGGCTTTGGCCGCCTTTGATGAGGTTCACTTTGGCCACTGGGAGGGACTCACTCGGGAGGAAATCGCTTCTGCCTATCCCGAGGAGTATCTCCAATGGGAACGGCGTCCAGCCGACTTCTCCTATCCGGGCGGCGAATCTCTTCTTGAATTTCGGGCGCGGGTGGAGGCGGGCCTCGCGCACGTGCTCAGCGATCCGGGGCCAAGCGTCTTGGTGATTGCTCATCGGGGCGTAATCCGCTGGGCCTTGAGCCATTTGCTGGAGGAGAATACCCGAGCCATTCGGGAACTCGAGATTGCTTTGGGGTCTTTGCATCTTTTGCACCGCGGCACCGATGGGCGGTGGGTAGCGCACTTGCTCGATTTCACCGATCATCTTTCCGAGATGACTGACGAGAATTCTCCGCCCGACACCCGGAGCTTACTTCCCCCAATGAGCAAACGGTAACACATGGCCGGGCAACCGTTTTCTCAAGCATTGAAGCAAGCCAAGCCCTGGGAAGAGCTCGAACTCTCCCCAATCAAGGCCATCGAGCTCGAGGCGGCACAAATGCCAGATGTTGTGTCGCTGGCTCAAGGAATACCGAGTTTCGATACGCCTGCACGAATCAAGAACTACGTCAAACAGAAACTCGACGAAGGCTCTTGTGCGAAATACAGCCTTTCTCCCGGCCTGCCGGCGCTGCGCGAGCTGATCAGCGAGCACCTGCGCGCCGAAGGAATGCAGTACGACCCCGAGTCCGAAATCATTGTCACCTGTGGGTCTATCGAGGCCATTGCCGCAAGTTTGCTCGCGCTCGTTCCACCGGGATCGGAAGTCCTCGTGACTTCTCCCACCTACACGTCGTACAACAACGCCATCCGGCTGGCTGGTGCCACACCGAGATTCGTTCCTTTGGTGGAAGACCTTGGCTTTGACCTCGATCCAGACCTTTTGGCGCGTTCATTCACTCGCAAAACGAAGGCGGTACTGATTGCTCAACCAAACAACCCTACGGGCACCATCTTTCCGCGAACGACCATACAGGTCTTATTGCAACTGGCGGAGCAACACGGCGCCATTGTGATCTCCGACGAAGTCTACAAAGAATTCGTGTACGCTGCGGAACCGGTCACGAGCCCGGCTGCGTTCGTTGCCCATCGCGAACGAACCGTTCGGGTTTGTTCTTTTTCCAAAGCCTACGCGATGACGGGCTGGCGCGTCGGCTTCGTCCACTGCGATCGGCGCCTGGCCACACGCATCCTCCGCGTCCATGACGCACTCGTCACCTGCGCACCCGTCATTTCCCAATACGCAGCGATGGCAGCGCTCGAGCACGCGGAGACCCTCGTGGCACCTTTCCGGGAGCAGTTCCGCGCACGGCGGGAGCGCATGATCGAACAGCTCGACGCGCTGCCCGAAATTTTCGACTACCAAAAGCCCGACGCAGCCTACTTTGTTTTCCCGCGCGTCAAAGACACTGTACCATTGGCCCGTGACTCGCGAGCACTTGCGCATGCGTTGCTTCACACGGCCAGAGTTGCCGTGGTTCCCGGCGTGGCTTTTGGCCCGACCGGAGAGGGCCACCTACGGCTTTGCTTCGCACGGGACCTTGCCGACATCGACCTTGCCTTCGAGCGCATGCGGCGGTTCTTCCGCTTGCCAGCATCGCCTCCGCGGTCACGGCAGCAACCGACCACACAGGCCTCATCCTCGGAGGCGAGCACGAAGCCCAGTTGGCGCCGCCGCCTTGCGACCGAGGTCTTCTCGCAACTCGCACGTTTTAGCCTGCGGCGATACCGGCCGGTCGTGATCGGCATCGCTGGGGGACGTGGGAAGACTGTGGCGAAGCGCGTGGTTTTCGAAGCCCTCAGCCCCCACCTGCACGTGCGCACGAATCCACTCTCGTACAATACGGAGATTGGGTTGCCGCTCGCGGTCCTTGGAATTCGTCTCGACACCCACGAGCCACGGGCGCTCGCGAACAGCCTTCTCCAAGCGCTTTACCGCTCTCTCCGCCCGGAGCGGGCCGCTGTGCTCGTACTCGAATATGGCCTTCGCCAGCCTGGCGACGCACGGCGACTGCTTCGGATTGTCGAACCCGACATCCTTGTGCTCACACCCACAACCGGCGCCACCGCTTACGACGACCCTTCCTCGAACACGCTACGCGACGAGCTGGCCGTACTGGTCCAAGCCGCAAGGGAAAAGGGGGCGCCGATCGTCGCCTGTGAAAACGATTCCTTCTCGAGTGCCCTTGGCTTGCCTGGCACAACCCACCTCGTACCAAGCTACTCGAGCAATGGCCCACACGGTGAAACGACCGCAACCGTGAATGGAACAGAAATTCCCTTGCGGCGGGAGTTCGTGGGGGAAAGCGAGCTTTACGCACTTCGCGCCGCACTGGTGGTTGCCCATTTACTCCACGTTCCGATGGAGCATATCCAGCGTTTTGCCGTGGGTTGCGAGAGGGTTGAAGACCCGAGTTAGCTCGGCGCCACCGGTACCACACGCGTCGGTTTCACGCGCTGCTGCCCGGCCCCTCATCTGAAACGATCAAGGCGTTTGCGATCCGTAGATCCACACTGCCGGAAACGGAGTCGCGTGCAAGGCGCACCCAGCCATCTCCTCGCAAGCTCCAGAGAATTTGCGATGGCCCGTCTTTCCCGTTCGTCACTGCGAGTACGTCCACCGTCTCCTGAGAACGTAGCTCTTCATAGGCCAGCAGCCGCAAAATTCCGGGCCGCGCATCCGTGTTCAGTTTCGCCGCAAGCCCAGCGGGGTCGCTCAGCCAACTACGAAGCGTTGGGGCGAAACTCATCAGGTCGCTCCCCGCGTTCCACGCCTCACGCTCAATCACACTCAGCAATGCCCAGAACATCTCCCTTTCGATCTCGCGATTCGAGCCAAAGAAGGTGGGATGCGACAGAAAAGCCGTTTGCTCCGCCAAGGCTAGCGCGGCTGCACCTGGTGCTCCCTGATTAGCACGGACCCTAAGCTTCCGAAGACACTCTCGCGCTGCCTCCCATGCCTCAGCACTGGCCTGGGACATCTGACGAGGGGCAACAACCCGACCCACACGCTCCTCCAGGCTCAGGGGGAAAAAGGGTCGTCGGAGCAAACATGCAACGCCCAAGGGGTCGTCGTCCGCCAGTCCTTTCAAGCCCAGTAGAAACGGGCGCATCCAAGGGTGGACGACAAATAGCCAACGACCGCCAGCAGCGTACGGAATTTTCATTCCGTCGAGTCCGGGCAAAATCCATGACGCGGAGCCGGCTCCATTACACACCAAAACCGCCACCGCCGGCTTGCCCACCTTGGCGATCGCTCGAGATAAAACCGCAGCTAGGTTTTCCCTGTCTTCCCGTGCATATCGAAGGACGGTCATCGGTAGGGTCCTGCCTCGTCGCCACCCAACAGTCCGCGCCGACTCGACTCACGCCAGGCGTAAAACCTGCGCAACTCTTCATCGGGCAGCCCAGAGCAGCCCCGCACGGCATTCGATGCCGCTTCCTCGCCGCAATAATGAAAAAAGGGACAGGACACGCAATCGTCCGGCGAAGGGGTTCGCGGAAACTTCCCGGCGCGAAGCAAACCAGCAGCGACTTCCATCGCTTGTACGGTGTGCATCCGCAGTTGCTCCAAGCTCTTTTGTTCAGCATGCCAGCGCTGCACACCACTCGGGCTGAGCAGGACGACGGCAGCGTCGGCCACTCTCGTAACAGCGCCTAGCGCCCCCGCCTCGATCGCCAGCACGTACAACCCGAGTTGCAAATACCGCCGAACATGCAAGCGACCAGGCTCCGCAACCGTCGTGCCCACAGTTTTGAGCTCACGGACAGCTAACCCTCGAGGCGTACGGGCAAGCCAGTCGATGGAACCACGTACGTACAGCGGAGCTCCACTTACGAGGAGACTTACCCCGTGCGGTTCCCCGAAGCGGCATTCCGCTCCCCAGAACTCTCTCGGCGGCTCCTCCCACTCACGGGCGATGAGGAATTGCAAGGCTGCCTGCAAGCGCGCCAGTTCTCGAGTTCGACGACTTTCTCCCCACAGCGGGTACATCTCCAAGAGGGCTTCGAAGCGCTCCCTTCCAACAGCATCGATGCGTTCCATCCAATAACCCAGGTTCTCATCTCGGGCGAAGAACTCTCGCCCGTACCGCACGAGAAACGCGGAAAACACATCATGCACGAGTGCACCAAAGGCGCTGGCTTCCAAGCGCTCGGTGCTAACCACGGGCCGCGAAGGGTGCACGTGGGCTAACCGCTCAAGAAAAAACCGAAACGGACACGTCAGCAACAGTGGAAGCGCCGTCGCCGATAATGGCCGTTCCGGCCGCAGACCCCACCCCACCCACTCAGCCCCGAGAGACGGCATCTGGTTCTCGGCGCAATCCGCGGCGGCCGTGCCGCTCGAACAGGCGGTACTCATTTGCCCCACAGACCAGGCCTTGGGTTCAACTAGACCGGATCCTAAACGGAAAACGGGGATTGGCTCGCATGGCGAGTCCGTCGTGAACTCACTTGCGAAGTGCGCCTCGTCCGAGCCCGGCGGCACCAAAAACACGGATCCTGCTTGTACCGCAGATCCGGCGAGTGCGATGATCACATCAGGCTCCGCGGTTGGTGCGAGCTGCAGAACCAAAGTCTGCAGGGTTCCATCCAACCAAGGGAAAAAGTCATCGGCCGCTTGTTGCCCACTCGCTTCGGAACCCGCAGCGGAAGCAAAAGACAAGCGCTCTACAGATTCCACTGCGGAGCGCGCGAGGGGCAACACGAGCCACCGACGCGCAAACGCCCAATAGTGTTCGAGCAGTTCTCTGCGGCTCCCTCCTCTCTCGAATCGCTCTGCGAGCAGGTCCAGTTCCCGAAGCGCGGGGAGTAGAGCCCGCAACTCCCCAGCTACTCGCTCGGCCTCTTGCTGCCTAATCGTGGCGCTGCGCTGCGTGGACGCGTCGCGCGACCGCTTTGCCGCAGCGATCTCCTCCGCGGCACGTTTCATCAGCGATGCGAGTCGGTCATGCCACCGGCGTGGGCCCGTGTATGCGCTACACGCCCCAGTCGCCTGCAAGAGGGCAAGTGCGCGGTCTGGCGACATGCGCGGTAGCCACGATCTCGGATCCGTGCCGCCGTCACTCAGCCCTCTCCGCAAGTACGGCACGAGTGCGGCCACAGCCTCGGCAGCCAAATCCGCGGCGAGGGCGGCATTCAGCTTCTGCAAACGCGCCAAAGCAGGGCTTCCTGCAAACGGCATCCCCCAAGGGATGGAAACGGACAAGGGCTGCTCTAGGCACGCTTCAATCCGCTGCGATACCAAAGGAACATAGGGCAGCGGCCGCGGAACGAGAATCCACCAAGGTTTCGGCGTGCGCTTGCGAACTTGCTGACGAAGCCACTGCAAAGCGGCATACGCAGATTGCGTGACGGTCATACAGGGCCCGAACCGGGGATGGCTCAAATCTAAAAATCGGGGTCGAAGTTGGAGATGACAATACTGCGCACGCGCTCGTTCAAAGCGTCACGCTCCTCAATGCTCATGCCCGCTGTTTCAATTGGCGCAGCCAGGACAAGCTTGACACGTCCCCCAGGACGAATGAGCAGGGCATTTTTGGGAAGCAGTTTGGAGGTACCGCTGATAGACAGGGGGACGATTGGCAACTGGGTTCGCAATGCCAGCGTGACGCCGCCTTTTTTAAAAGCGTGAACCTGTCCATCAGGACTGCGCGTACCTTCGGCAAAAAACAATATGCAGAACGGTTTTCCTGCTCGAGCTTGCGCTGCCACGCGTTCGTTGATCCGGGCCACAGCGTCGTCAGGCTTCGAGCGGTCGATCACGATGTGGTCGCTCATCCGCAACGCTGTGCCAAAAAAAGGAATCCGGAGTAATTCCTCTTTAGCCACGAAGCGCAGCCGCAAAGGGAGAGCCGCCAAAGTAACCCAGATGTCAAAGTTGCTCAGGTGGTTGGAGATGATCACGTAAGACCGTTTCGGGTCGATCCGCTCCAAACCCTGTACTTCCACGCGCACGCCACAAACAAACAGGACCAGGCGGCTCCAAATGGGGGCCAAAAAGTCGATGGCCCAGGTACGGCGTGTTACCGCCGTGATCAGGATCGCGGGTATTGCAAGCACAATGGTAATCGCAGCCACCGTGGCATCGGCAACGATCCCCCACACCAACTGCCATACTGGGAGTGACAACCACCGGTCTTTGAAAGCTGCTGCACCCATACCTTACCCTGTCGTTGGGCCGACGACCCCTTTGGCCTCTAGCCCAGTCGATCCCCAGCAGACCATCGCCTCGGGTCGCGCACAACCACTTGTCATCCACGCCACAGGCATGGCCGGAGTATTATGAGCCACTCCAAAACGGCCAAACCGATCCACCAGAATGAGGCCGGCGTCTCCACGGAGGCGGCGCGAAAACTCAGTAAGCGCCATTTGCGCAACGATAGCCGGTGAAACTCCCCGTTCCAATTGCAACACGGCATATCGTGCCAAGCCAAAGCGCAAGATCGCCTCGCCTTCACCCGTTGCGGAGGCCGCCCCACCGCGATTATCCGCATACGTGCCTGCCCCGATAATCGGCGAATCCCCAACGCGACCAACGCGCTTCCCCTTACGTCCCCCAGTCGACGTTGCCGCCGCGACATTCCCATACGCATCGCTGGCTACAGCTCCCACCGTGCCTACACCAGCCGGTGGGGCACCCTGTCGATCGCGCGCGGCTTGGATCAGTTCCTCCTCTGAAACCGTTTCCAAGCCCAGGGTACGGGCCCACCGTTCGGCGGCCTCGCCCGCAAGTAAGACCTCGCGACCAGCCTTGGCTACCTCGAACGCCAACCGCACTGGGTTTCGGACAGAACGGATCAGCGCAACCGCACCGGCAGCGAGTTCCCGCCCGTTCATCACCGAGGCGTCCATTTCCACGGTCCCATCTTCCGTCAGCACCGACCCAACTCCAGCATTGAACACCGGGTTATTTTCCAAGACAACCACAGCCTCGACCACCGCCGTGAGCGCATCGCCCCCGCTTTGCAAGACATGCCAGCCCGCATGCACTGCCGCACGGCAGCCCTCCAAGGCTTTTTCCTGGGCGCTGACTTGCCAGGAACCCGCGCCTCCATGCACTACACACGTTGGTCGATACATGCCATCTCTACGGTGACCGAAATCACCCTCAAACGCAATTTGTGAGGAACACATCCCAAGTGTATAAGCGTTCCGGTGGAACTTGGTCGGGATCACGATCGCGGTCAGGATCAGGCCCAAGACGCCTTCGAGGCGGATGCCCAACGGCGGATTGCCGAGCGTTTGCCACTGGCTGGGATCGCGTTTGCGTTAGTCATTGGCCTCGCCTGGATTTTTGAACATCACTATTTCCCCGAACGGGACCGCGTTTACGCCATTTTCTATTCCCTCGAACTCCTGGTGATTGGCGCCACCGGATGGCTGGTTCGCACGCCACCGTTTCGCGCGCGTGCCCGTACCTTGGCTTCGCTTTGCACCGTGACCTTAGTTTTCTTGGTCATCGGGTATCACGTAGTTGTGAGATCCACGGGAGACGTTCTCGCTCTCGCGCTCCTCTACATCCTGGTCGGTGCCATGGTTGCAATTCCGTGGGGGTGGCAAGCGCAGGTACCGGTTGCCGTGGCAGCGATTGCTGGATTTCTACTGACGATTGGGCTTGGCGCTCAGCCGCTTGTCCCGGTGGCGATGCATGTTCTCGGGTTATCCGCGATGGGAGCCCTGACCATTTTGGGAGCTTGGTTTCTCGAGCGACAGCGCTGGACCCTGTTTCAACAGGCCCGCGAGTTGCAGCGCTCCAACCAAGCGCTTCTTCGGGCCAACCGGGAATTAGAGCGCGCCAATCGAATCAAGAATGAGTTCCTCGCCAGTGTATCTCACGAACTCCGTACACCGCTCAATATCATCATGGGGTACGTGGACCTGTTGGCCGAAGGGGCCTTCGGAACCATCCCAAAGGAAGCAGCGGAGATCATCGAGCGGCTGAGCCGCACCTCGCGCAACTTGGTTTTCCTGGTGGGTGATTTGCTGGATCTCTCCCGGATCGAGGCTGGCCGTCTCACCGTGGAACTGACCAAAGTTGACCTAGGGCCCGTTCTCAAGGAAGCGCAGGAGTACGTCGTTCCGCGGCTTCAAGGTAAGCCTGTCGAGTTCACCTGCGAGGTGCCGTCCAACCTCGCGGTCGTCGCAGATCGGAACCGAGTGCAACAAATCCTGGTGAATTTGTTGTCTAATGCAACGAAGTTTACGCATCGCGGCTCGATTCGCCTCTTTGCAGCCGCAACGGGCGACGGTTGGGTCGACGTGCACGTCGAAGACACTGGCGTAGGTATACCACAAGAGGAGTTAGCAAAGCTGTTCGAGCCGTTCGGACAAAGTCAGGCCGGGAGAGAGGCCGGAGGTGTAGGCATTGGCCTGGCCCTATCGAAACGCCTAGCCATGGCCATGGGCGGGGAAATCCTCGTCCAAAGCGAATTACACAAAGGCTCGCGGTTCACCCTGCGACTGCGCCGGGCAAACTGAGCAGCCGCCGGTTGGTTCTGTTTCCCTAGCCGACGAGGGGTCAGGGGCACCTTTCCTACTTCAGGATAGCGCAGCTCCCTACTTGAGAGCGAGGACTGTTTTCTGCCCCTCGGTGCGGATCTGCAACTTATCCTCCCGCGCCAACCAACCGACTGCGGCGTAAAACACGTCGCTGCCCATTTTCAGCTTGCGCTTCATGGTCTCCGCTGCTGTAGGCCCGTTCGCATCGAGATAACGCCACACGTCGCCGGCAGCGGAACCGATATCACTCAAAGTCCCAGGCATGTTTCCTCCTCATAGCACGTTCGCAGCAGAACCCGCCAGTTGATCGGGTCTGTTTGGCCGTTTTGCCAACGTTTTACCATTATACGCGGGGTGCCTCGGCATACGGTTCCGCCTCGGGAGCGGAATTTTTCCCAGAGCCGGCTTCGAAACTCTGCATAAAGGCGAACAAAAGATCGCGCCGGGTAATGATCCCCACGAGTCTACTTCCCTCCACTACGGGCAAGCAGCCAATTCGTTCCCGCCGTAACAAGTGGGCAGCGTACAAAATTGAATCGTCGGGTTGTACCGTGAGCACGTGCGGAGTCATGACCGCGTCAACGGTGAGTTGGCCAAATGGGCCCGCGCCCGGACTTCGTCCGGCTACCTCGCACACCGACTCGAAGGCGTTTTGCAAGTCCCGCAGGGTCAAGAGTCCGACGAGCTTGCCCTCTACCACTACGGGTAGCTGGTCAATCCGATGTTCTTCGAGCAGGTGCCGAGCGCGCGAGAGTGAATCCTGGGGGCCGATGGTGACCACACTGCGGGTCATCCACTTCCGAACCTGCATTGCACTGTCCTCCATTGGAATGGGTAGCCCGCAAGAATTTTGCCAACCCGGTGGTCCTAACCCTCACCGAAGTTGAAGTTTCGGCAACCTTCCAACCCTGCGAAAATCAGGGCACGGCTGTGGTCCGGATTCAGCACGGAGAAAATTCCTTCCCTTCAAGCCTTTAGTGATTCTGGGAAACTGGAAAGAGGCGTCTTTCCGGCGTGCGACACCGGTGGATCCACATCCGAGCAGGGTAAAACCTCAGCACCCATCATGCCCCATGCAGAATCTGCGTGACAAGAGCGTAGGAACCGCGTACGCTAAAACCAAGCTAGGAGGTTGTTCTATGAAAGGCCTCTTGCGCTCAGTGTGCGCACGAGTTTTCGCGATCGCGCTTGGCTGGAGTAGTGGGCCTTTGCTGGGAGTAGCCGGGGCAGCCGAACAAAATCCGCAACTCGAGGTGGGCCACGTTCGCCCCGCACAGGAACTCGGCGTTACCTTAGCGGCAACGCTTGTAAACAGCGTCTACGTACCCTTACGCTTTGCTCTCACCACGACGGCTGCCGTGGTCGGCGGGGCTGTCGGTCTTCTCAACGGCGGCGAGCCAGACGCCGCGGCTGCGATCTGGGAAAACGCTGATGGTGATGCCTTTGTTACGCCTTCCATGATTGAGCAGCGTCGGTGGCCGCGGCTGGGGCGACGCCGTTGAGAACCAGCCGTCTCGCCAATCTTGAGCTTTGGTAGCCTTGCTTTTCCCTCGTCCCCTTGCATACGAAGCTTTTGAGCCTGCGCCAGCCCTCGGCGCCGGTTATGAGGATTGGGTGTGGTCGAGGAGGGAAACGTAATCATGGCGGACACAAGCCGGTGCGATGGCCAGCGAGACATTCTTGCAGCCGTTGCCGACCTAGAGGATCGTCTCCCAGAGCCGCTCCGCGAACTAGCTTGGCTGGCGATGAACTATCGCTGGTCTTGGCATCCGGAAGGACCGGCTCTGTTCCGCTCGATCGACCCGGAGCTTTGGGAAGCTCTGAAAGAAAACCCGCGCGATTTGCTTTGCCTCGCTCCTCGCGCCAGGCTTAAAAGCCTTGCGGCAGATCCCGCGTTTGTGCGGCAGGTTCAGAACATCGCCGGGACCTGTCGCGACGACCTCCACCGCCCACCGTTTCCTGGAATCGACCCGAGCAAACCCGTGGCGTATTTTTGCGCAGAGTTTGGTTTTCACCCTTCGGTTCCGATCTATAGCGGAGGGCTCGGGGTTCTCGCCGGGGACATTCTAAAAGCAGCTTCCGACCTAGGGCTACCACTAGTTGGTGTCGGTCTCTTTTACCGCCAGGGGTACTTTCACCAGCGGCTCGATAGTTGGGGATGGCAACATGAGTATTGGGTAGACCTCAGCTTTCGGCGGCTACCGGCGGTGTTGGTCACGAACGGCGACGGTAAACCCCTCATGGTGCCAGTGCCGATCAACAGTAGAACCGTTTCCGCGCGAATATGGCGAATCGACGTGGGTCGCACGCCCCTTTACCTGCTCGATACCGATCACGAAGCTAACGAACCAATCGACCGCTGGATCACTGCGCGGCTTTATGTCGCAGACCGGGCGCTACGTTTGGCCCAGTACGCGATCCTGGGCGTCGGCGGTGTCCGCGCACTGAGCGCCATGGGAATCACTCCCGGCGTCATCCACTTGAACGAAGGACATGCAGCTCTGGCAACCTTCGAACGCCTTCGGCAACGGCTCAGTCGAGGCAAGCCACTCGATGCCGCTCTAGCGGAGGTGCGAAGCGAGGCCGTTTTTACGACGCACACGCCCGTACCGGCCGGAAACGAAGGCTACCACGAACAGGAGTGGGCAGCGGTGCTGGGGAGTTACTTAGACCAACTGGGAATTCCCCGTTCCATGTTCTTCGATTTCGGGCGCATAACGCCGGGGAACCCGCACGAGGCGGTGAACATTACCCCGTTAGCGCTGCGCACCACGAAGCTGGCCATCGGAGTGTCGCGGAAACATGGCGGCGTCTCCCGTGCCCTGTGGCATCCACTGTGGCCCAACCGACCAGTCGAGGAGGTGCCTATCCGCCATGTCACCAATGGGGTTCATGTGCCTTCTTGGATGGGCCCCGAAATGCAGAACTTGTTCTGCAAGTATTTGGGGCCTGACTGGCTGATGCGCCTCCACGAGCCCGACTGCCTGGACGCTATCGAGACGATTCCCGATGAGGAGCTGTGGCGTGTGCGCAACGTGCAGCGCCAACTGCTCGTCGACTACGTACGCGCGAAATCGGTGCGCGACCGTTTGAGTCGGGGCGAAGAAGCAACCTACGTCCGTGCTGCTTGGGAAACGTTTTCGCACGACACGCTGACCATCGGTTTTGCCCGACGCGTGGCCGCTTACAAACGGCTATACCTCCTCGCCCGGCTCACGGAAAACGGGATCCTCGAAGGGCTGGACCGCAGCCCCACTCCATTCCAGCTCGTTCTAGCGGGGAAAGCGCACCCAGCCGATCACGAAGCCAAAGAGGACCTTCGCAATCGCTTTCAACTCAAGCATTCTCCGGAAATCAGCAAGCGCGTGGTGTTCCTCGAGGATTACGACCTGGCCGTTGCCCGAATCCTGACCTGGGGGGTCGATCTATGGCTCAATCTGCCCCGTCCTCCCTTAGAGGCCAGCGGGACGAGTGGCATGAAGGTGGCTTTGAACGGCGGGTTGAACTTGAGCGTCCTCGACGGATGGTGGGACGAGGCGTTCACCGGCACAAATGGCTGGGGCATCCGCTCGCCCGAGGCTGATCCACACACGCAAGACGAGCATGACGCGCAAGCGCTCGCGGAATTGTTGCGAAACGAAGTGATCCCGCTGTTTTATGAGCGCGACGCCGCGGGAATCCCGCGTGGCTGGTTAGCCAAGGTGAAAGCTTCGCTGCGGACATTGGTAGGCCAGTTCAGCGCCACTCGCATGCTGCGCGAGTATGTCGCCTTGCTTTACACGTAACACGCCGTCACCGCAGCGAGCCTTTTCGCCTTGCTCAACCTTGCGTGGATTCACGAACCACTCTCCCAAGGTCGGTGCAGAGCCGTCGTAACTCGTCCCTGTCGAGACCGTGGTAGTATCCGCGAATGTTCAACTGGCGGTCGACTAGCACGAATCGCTCGCTGTGAACGATCGGTTCTTCGGCTCGACCAGCTTCCTCGTGAACGGCCAGGCGGAAACCCTGCGTAATCAGCGCGTAAAGGTCATCGCGTTGCCCTGTCACGAATGTCCATCGCGGATCGATCGCGCCTCGCTCGCGGGCGTACTGCCGCAGTGCCTCTGGGGTATCGTGGCGCGGGTCGACGCTAAACGACACCAGGCGGACCTGCTTCGCCTCGTCGCAGCGAGCGGCGAAAGCGCGCATGTGTTCCGTAAGCGCAGGGCACACGCCCCGGCAACGCGTAAAGATAAAGTTGGCCACCCACGGGCGGCCACGCAGGTCGGAGGTGCCAAAGGATTGCCCTTCCTCGCTCACGAGCGAAAACTCGGGTAAACGACCGAGAACCGGCAACGGCGGCCGCATCCACTCAGCAATCCGCCACACAGCGGCAGCCACCGGCACGAGCACGGAAACCAAGAAAAACGTCAGGGCGAGAACCCGCTGGGAAACAGAAAACTTCACGACACTTCAGAGCAAACCAAAGCCGCCACTCGCCTTGAGCCTGCCGAACAACTGATCGAAGGAGTTCCGGTAAACACTGGTCACTGCAGCATCTGCCACCGATCGAACGCCATCACACCTAATACCAGGGGAAGGTAAATTAGGGAGGCGAACAACAAAGCCCGCGCGCGAGCTGCTGAGGGCTGCCGCGCAAACGCCACGCTCGTGGCAAGAAAGCCAACGCCGGTAACGACCGCCGTTACCAAATACAACGCCCCGGCGATTCCCAGTGGTACCGGCAAGAGAGCCACGAACACAAGAGCAATGGTGTGGATGAGCGTTTGTCGCCCGGTTACGCCTGCACCTTCAGGCACTGAAGGTAATACTTTCAAACCGGCAGCGCTGTATTCCTCGTGGTAAAGTTGCGCAATCGCCAGCGAGTGCGGGAGCTGCCACAAGAACAGCATGGTAAACAACACAGCCGCTTCCACCCCGATCGTACCCGATGCAGCCGCCCATCCAGTGACCGGGGGCAATGCACCGGGCACAGCCCCGACGATCGTGCACAGCGGAGAACGCCGCTTGAGAGGCGTGTAGAGGAACAGGTACGTCGCGATGGTTACAGCGGTAATGAAGGCCGGCAACCAACCCACGGTGAACCATAGCCAAGCAATTCCAGCAACGCTCAATAGGGCTCCGTACGCCGCAGCCTCACGCACTGTCAGCCGCCCATCCGGAAGAGGCCGTTGGCATGTGCGCAGCATCAGTGCGTCGGTGTCGCGTTCCATCACTTGATTCAGCGCTAACGACCCTGTAGCGGCAAGCGCCGTGCCCAAAATCGTCGGCCACAGAAGGGCAAGGTCGCTCGATCGCTCTGCTCCCAAGTAAAAGCCAACCGCAGTCGTGACCAAGACCAACAACATCAAGCGTGGCTTACCGAGCTCGACGTAGTCGAGCAGCCGGCGGGCGAGTCGAATACTAACCATCTCCGCTGTACGCGGGGGAGGACTCAGGTCCATGCCTTGCTGGCCTCCTTCACGGACCAACCCGCGCCCTCAGACCGAAAAAGCGCACGCGCTAGGCGCAGGGCAAACACCAAGCTAGTCCCCCAAACAAGCGTGCCAGTCATACGGTGGGCCGCCAGTACCATGAGCCCCACCTGGTACGGCAACCGCAAATGTAAATTCGTAAAGTGCCAGAGGTATGCCAAAAAACCAAGGCTGAGCTGAAGGGCCACCAAACCTGCCAACGCAAAGACGGGTGTTCGCAGCGCAGCCGTTTCGGGTGAAGCACGCATAACCCACGCGAGCGCAACCACGACCAAGCCCGCCACCAGTGCAGCACCAGCTACGTGTTCCCACAGCGCTTGCCCACGATGCGTGAGGAAAGCACCTAACACGATCTGGGTGTACACTGCCGCCGGTAGCACCAGCGCAAGAGAGCCAGCCAACCGCGAACCCTGTAAGGTAGCCGAACTCTCTCCCAGGCGATCCCAACTTGGAGCCGTCACTACCCACAACACAACAAGCAGCCCAAAGAATGCTTGCGCGAAACTCCCATGCACCATCGCTAGGTCATGCCGTAGCAACACGACCCGCATGCCACCCAATACCCCCTGAGCGATCACTGCGATTAAGGCAACGAACGTGAGCCACCGGACCCACGATCGCTCCTCCCAAAACCAAGCAGCGGCCAATAGGGCGATCGTTAGAAGCCCCACCAAGCTGCCCAGTAAACGATGGGTGTGTTCGTACAGCACGCCTCCTACCCATTGCGACGGGGGATACGTGAACATGTTATAGCCGAACGTGGTTGGCCAATCGGGTACGGCCAGGGCGGAACCCGTGTTCGTCACCAGGCCACCAGCCATAACGAGCGCCAAGGTAGCGCCAACCGTTGCGGTGCATACGTGGTGCAACCGCCGGCGGACCGACGCTTTGTTTCTTTCTTGCTCCACAGCTTGCCTCCTCAAAGACACGCGACCGAAACCATCGCAAAACAACGAGACAAAGAAAACCCTCCGAATGGCAGGGTTCTTTGCAACAATCGTGCGCCCCGTGCTGGGTTTAAAAAAGAGATGCGAAGCTTTCTCGGTTTTCCCGAACTTGCAATTCCTGACCGTAGGAGCCTGGACTGCTGCAAGGGCCCTCGCGGGAGGGCTCAGGCTGGGATCGTACGACTTTTCTCGCTCACTTCGGCATCCTGCCGGGCATACTCCCTGGCGCGAGTAAGAGAATCTGTCCGCACACGCGCCCTCATTCTCACCCATGCAGTGCCCGCGGGCTCCTTCGGGGCACGTAAACGAGCACCTAAACCCGCTCATCAAGCTTCGCAGGTGTCGGTGTTGGCTGCAGGTAGCGGGGCGACTGGCTCGTGGGGGAATTGGTTTCTGAGGATCGGCCGAGGCTTTACTGCTGTGCCGGGCAACTGCTCGGTCGCTACGGTGCAGGCAATAGGGCACGACTCGCGTCGTCGTACTCAGCAATCATCCAGCTCTCGACGTCGAGGGGGGAACTTCTTCCATTCTAGGGGAACAGCCTACACTACGGCGGTTCTTGCTCGTGCTTGTGCCCTGCTAGGAAGCTATGTGTCGAGACGACGGCCGTACACCTCGGTCAAATTGGCCAATCGATCCCATACTGCTTGAGTCATTTGCCCCGGCAGAAGTTGCCATCGCCAGTTGCCATGCGGTTTGCCGGGGTAATTCATGCGCGCCTCCGAGCCCAAGGAGAGCAAATCTTGTGCGGGCACGATGAACGTATCGGCAACGGAAGCCATGCCGAGGCGAATCAAGTCCCATGCGATGTCGGTCCCCCGTCGGCCCAAGTATTCGCGTGCGTAGCGGCGCTCGGCAGCCGGCGCCGTGCGAAACCACCCCACAGTGGTGTCGTTGTCATGAGTTCCCGTGTAAACCACGAAATTGGCTGTATAGTTGTGGGGTAAAAAGCGGTTCGTGGCATCTGACGAAAAAGCAAATTGCAGCACTTTCATGCCCGGGAGCTGGAACTGGTCTCGAAGGGCATCCACCTCGGGAGTGACTGCCCCAAGGTCCTCGGCGACAAGGGGAAGACCGCCCAAAGCCTGTTCCAAAGCAGCCAAGAAATCGGCCCCTGGCCCTGGCACGTACCGACCGGTTACCGCTGTTGGCGCGCCGGCAGGGATTTCCCAGTAACGTACGAACCCGATGAAGTGATCGATGCGCACCAAATCCACCAGATCGAGTGTCCAGCGCACCCGCTCGATCCACCAACGGTAGCCATCTTCTGCCATGCGCTGCCACCGATACAAGGGATTACCCCAAAGCTGACCCGTGGCACTGAAATAGTCTGGCGGCACGCCTGCAACGACGGTTGGCTTGCCCGCAGCGTCGAGGAAAAACATTTCGGGGTGTACCCAGACGTCGGCGCTGTCGTAAGCCACGAAGATGGGCACGTCGCCAAAGATCTTCACTTGGCGGGCATGCGCGTATTCTCTCAAGGCACTCCACTGGTGGAAAAAGAAAAACTGCCAGGCCGCATAGGTGTCAACTTCCAGGGCCAATCGCTCTCGCCACTTGCGGAGGGCTTGCGGATCACGGCGAACAAGATCCGCATCCCAGTCGCTCCACACCTTGCCCCCGAAGGCATCCTTCAATGCAGAGAACAAGGCGTAATCCTCAAGCCAGCCTGCTGCCCTTTGGCGAAACTCCTCGTAACGCGCCGTTAACGTCGCGGACACGCCTTTGCGCAATCGCTCCGCGCTACGCTGGAGCCACGACCGTTTCCACGGAATGAGCTGGCCGAAATCCACGCGTCCCGAAGGGAACGTTGGCAGCGGCTCGAGGTCGGCCAGCTCGAGCAGCCCCTCCGCGATTAAGTCCTCTGGCGAGATGAGCCAGGGATTCCCTGCGAAAGCGGAAAAGCATTGGTAGGGCGAGTCGCCAAAACCGGTAGGACCAAGTGGCAAGACCTGCCACCATTGTTGGCCTGCAGTTGCAAGCTGGTCGATCCATTGGCGAGCAGTCGGACCCAAGTCTCCGATTCCGAACTTCGAAGGCAAACTCGTTGGGTGCAACAACACCCCGCTAGCCCGAGGCAACCGCATTCTACCTCCTATCGCACAAAATCGAGGCGTTCGAGTGCACCGCTAACGTGGCAAATAGTTCGCAGCGACGGAACGGAACTCTTCCACCTGTCGTTGTACCCACGCCTCGTCGCGCCCAAGCTCCTTCGCCATCAAGCGCGCAACTGCTTGCGCCATGGCGATGGCGGCACGAGCGTTCAGAAAAGTGGCGCGCAGGCGGCGCGATAATACGTCCTCGAGCGTGCGGGCAAACTCGTGCCGCACTGCCCAGACCACTTGCACGGCTCGATAAGGCAAAGAGGGGTGTAAAATCTCCCCAAGTTCAGGAGCGGCATGCATGAATCGTTGGAGAACGATGGCATCGGAGCCGTACGCCGCCAACTCACCAAATCGCTCCGCGTTGGGGTGGAAGCCATGCAAGTTGAGCACGCGGGTTCGACACGGCCTCTCCTCTAGCTCCGCCAGCATGGCGGCGTGGTTGACACAATCCTCTGCCATGTTGCGATAAGTCGTCCACTTCCCGCCAGTGATCGTCAGCAGGCCGTTTTGGTCGACGTGGATGGTGTGATCTCGCGACAGAGCGGCCGTCGACTTCCCGTTACTGGAACGCACGAGCGGCCGAATTCCGGCAAACATGCTAAGCACGTCCGCCCGAGTCGGCGCCTTGTGCAAGTACAACGCAGCCGTGCGCAAGATGAAATCGATTTCTGCCTCTAACGGGCGCGGTTCGGCAATTACTTCTTGGATGGGTGTGTCCGTGGTGCCAATCAAGGTGTGACCGCACCAGGGAATGGCAAACATCACTCGCCCATCGCTCGTGTGGGGCACCATGATGGCCACATCGGAGGGTAAGAACGAGCGGTCGAACACGAGATGAATCCCTTGGCTCGGCGCAACCAATGGGGGTAAACTCGGGTCGGCTAGGCGCCGGACCTGATCGACAAAGGGGCCGGCAGCATTCACCACGACTTTGGCGCTGACGTCAAATTCTTCACCTGTTTCCATATCGCGGGCCACCACGCCACGAATGACTCCGTCGGCTCCGGACCGTAAAGCAACAACGCTGCAGTAATTCAGGGCCACAGCACCCTGCTCTAGAGCGGTTTGCACCAGGGCAATAAGAAAACGGGTGTCGTCGAACTGCCCGTCGTAGTACAGGACTCCACCGCGGAGCCCCTCTCGACGGATCGTAGGGAGATACTCGAGCGTTTTCTCCTTCGAGAGGTTGCGCGACTTCCCAAAGCCGTACCGCCCCGCCAACAAATTGTACACCCTCAAACCTGCTCCATAAAACGGCCCTTCCCACCAGGCATATGTCGGGACGACAAACGCCAGGTCGTTCACCAGGTGAGGGGCGTTTTGCCGCATCAACCCCCGCTCGCGCAAAGCCTCCATGACCAAGGGCACGTCGCCCCGCTCGAGATAGCGCACGCCCCCGTGAACCAACTTCGTGCTACGACTCGACGTACCCTGACCGAAGTCCGCGCGCTCGAATAGCACAACCTCGTATCCACGAGCGGCGGCATCCAAAGCCACCCCTACCCCTGTGGCCCCACCTCCAATGACCACAATGTCCCAGGGCCGCTTGCGCAACCGAACGCTCTCGAGCAACTCTTCGCGAGTAGGTAGACGGTACATGGGAACTCACCTTATTGTCTAATCAAAAGGTACCCTCGCGTCACAGGTTAATCCTTCCGACTTAGGCTCGACGGTCGGAGACCCGGTACTAGCGCGCTCAAGAGGGTCCGCAGCACCGTTTGGCGCCTTCACAGCACAACACCCTGCCAGGGTATGGCGATGCCCAAACGCGCTGCAGAAAAATCTCACTGCTTGCCATGCCGCCAGGGGAAAAAGCCACGTCCGCATGTACCCCGCCCCCGGTAGGGATGAAATCGATCCCGTGCAGCGATCGCGCCTACCGTGAGAGCTGGCTCGCTGCGGCTCGGTCAAGAAACCAAACCAGCTCACCGCTGACAGGGCACACCCCGCGTGCAGGAGCGTCGTCTACACGCGTGTACGGATCGAACACGCGCGCCACAGCAGCCGCCTTGTCTTCGCCTGTAACTAAAAACACGACACAACGGGCGGCGTTCAGGACGGGATAGGTCAGGGTAAGCCGCGTAACCCCGAGCTGCGGGATGACGTTCGCCACCACCCAACGTTTGCTTTCCGCAAGCGCCGCAGTGTGGGGAAAAAGCGATGCCGTGTGTCCATCGGCACCTAAACCCAACAAGACCAAGTCGAACTGTGGTACGGTAACACCCGCCACGATGCCAAACTCCCGCGCAATCGCTTCCTCGTACTCGCGCGCTGCTGCATCGAGATCGGCCGCCTCGCCCCGCATGCGGCAAACGTGCTCGTCTCCGAGGCCTAAGGGCCCAAGAAGGAGTTCCCACGCCAAGCGGAAGTTCGACTCTGGATGCGTGGGCGGCACTGGCCGCTCGTCGCTCCAAAAGAAGCGGACTCGTCGCCAGTCGACTCGATCGCGCCAATAGGGTTCGGTGAGCAACTGAAAGAGGCGAGTCGGAGTCTTGCCTCCGGATAGCACCACTCGGACCACCTTCTGGCGGGAAGGTGGTCCGACGTGGCGGACGAACTCCTCCGCCGCCTCCCTGCTCGCGGCTTCATGATCGGCCGACACCACAACGCGCGCAGCAGTCATGCCTCCAAATCCGTTTCACCAACCTCTGGCCCTCCATCGGAATGCAAGGCACGCCAGCGGTGACCCTGACGAGCCAGCAGAGCGCTGGCCTCGGGCGGTCCCTCGCTCCCGGCTGGGTAGTACACCAGGGGCACTAACCCCTGCTGCCACGCGGCCTCGATGGGATCAATAATTTGCCATTGCGCCTCGACCTCATCAGCCCGTGTGAACAGGGTCGCATCGCCGCGCATGGCATCGAGAACAAGAACCACATAAGCATCTGGCAGCCTGACCCCGAAGGCCCGCTGATAATCGAACTCCATGAGCACGGTGTCGGTACGCATTTCTGGCCCAGGTCGCTTTGCCCCGAAAGCAATGGCAATTCCCTCTTGCGGTTGAAGCCGGAGTACAACCGTATTCGGCTCGATAAAGTCCCGTGGCGTGCGAGCAAATAACGCCTGCGGTGTTCGCTTAAAGTGCACAGCAATTTCGGTCAGCGCCGACGCCAACCGCTTTCCCGTCCGCAAGTAGAAGGGTACCCCAGCCCAGCGCCAGTTCTCGATACGAAGCTCGAGCGCCGCGTAGGTTTCCACCAGCGAGTTCGGCGCTACGTTCGGCTCTTCTCGGTAGCCGGGAACCTCCTGACCGTGGACACGCCCACGGATGTACTGCCCGCGGACCGAACGTTGACGGACATCGTCTGGTGACCACGGTGGAATTGCTTGCAGCACCTGCACCTTCTGGTTGCGCACTGCGTTGGCCTCGAAGGCCACGGGAGGCTCCATGGCCGCCAACGCGAGGAGTTGCAACATGTGGTTGGCAACCATGTCGCGCAGCGCTCCCGCTTCTTCGTAGTACCCCGCACGCGTGCCAACGCCCGAGGTCTCGGCGGCAGTGATGGAAACGTAGTCGACGTAATTGCGGTTCCAAACCGGTTCGAACAACGTGTTTCCAAAACGGAACACGAGGATGTTTTGGACCGTATCCTTCCCGAGGTAGTGATCGATGCGAAACACCTGCTCTTCGCGGAAAACACGCGCCACCTGTGCGTTGAGCGACCGAGCCTCAGCCAAACTGCGCCCAAACGGTTTCTCCAGCACAATACGGCTCCAGCCTCGCTCCTCGTGAGCCAAGCCATGATCCCCCAATTGATTCACGATGGGCATGGCCAGCGATGGGGGCACCGAACAATAGTACAGCCGGTTCCGAGGCCGTTGCCGCCGCCGTTCGATCTCTTCGAGACGTTGAGCCAGTCGAACGTAGGTGTTGGGGTCACTCAGGTCGCCTGCGACAAAATGGAGGGAAGAGGCAAAGCGTTGCCATTCCTCCGCAGAAACGCTCGGCACCGCCTGTCGCATTTGTTCGCGGTATGTCGCGTCATCGAAGCTTCGCCGGGCGACCCCAACAACGTCGAATCCCTGACTCAGACAACCCTCGTTCGCTAGCGTCATCAAAGCGGGGATCAGTTTGCGCCGCGCCAAATCCCCCACCGCACCGAAGATGATGACTGTGCATGGATCGGCTGGCGGTAAATGGAATTCGGGGCACGGCTCCACCGCACCGCGAACGACGATGCTCACTGCTTGCCCCCTTTAACCGGCTCCTTGTGCGCGCCAAATCCAAAGCGGAGTGCAGAAAGAATCCGATTCGAAAAGTCCGCCGCACCACGTGACGCAAACCGCGCAAATAGTGCGGAAGCTAAAACCGGCACCGGCACGCCTTGGCGTACTGCGGTCTCGATGGTCCAACGGCCTTCCCCCGAATCGCCCACCACGCCCGTGAACTCCTTTAAGTCCGGATCACGTGCGAAACTCATCGCTGCTAGGTCCAACAACCAAGAGCCGATCACACTCCCACGGCGCCAAAGCTCGGCGATGTCGGCCAAGTTGAACTGAAACCGATACTCTTCGTGCCCAGGTTCGACCATCGCAGTCGCACCTTCTGCTGCGCCGCGGCTGACATGTGCTTGTCGCAGCAAGTTGAAGCCTTCTGCGTACGCGGCCATCAGGCCGTACTCGATCCCATTGTGCACCATTTTGACGAAATGTCCCGCCCCGTGGGGTCCGCAGTGCAAGTAGCCGGAGTCGGCCGTGCTCGGGTGCTTTCGTTCGGGATTTGCCGGAGCGGCTGCCTCGCCAGGGGCCAAGGCGGCGAAAATTGGTTCGAGTCTTCGTACCACTGCTTCTTCGCCACCGATCATCAAACAGTACCCTCGTTCCAACCCCCACACGCCCCCGCTCACCCCGCAGTCAACGTAATGGATTCCGCGAGAACGAAGCCGCCGGGCACGCTGGATGTCCAGTTCGAAGTAACTGTTTCCACCGTCCACGATGACGTCGTCTCGCTCGAGCTCAGGCAAAAGGGCGTCGATCGTAGGGTCGACGGCGTCAACTGGCAGCATGATCCATACAGCTCGTGGTGGGCTCAGCTTCTGCGCGAGCTCTCGAAGCGAGAACGCTCCAACTGCACCTTCTTGAACCAAGGTTTCCACTGGCCCTGGGCTGCGGTTATATACGACACACCGATGTCCTTTGCGCAGCAAGCGCCGCACCATGTTGGCCCCCATTCGCCCGAGACCAATCATTCCCAGCTCCATGGTTGCCTCCTTGCACCCGCAATTGCGATTCCCCAGCGCTCTAGTGCGCTCGCGGGGGGATTTTCTCTCCGCGGCGTTCTCGGGCACGGCGTTCGCGGTAGTAGAGGATCCACTGGGTTGTGGAAGCGTCGTGCTGCACGTCTTGGTCTGTGCAAAGTTCCGGCGCGATTCGCTCGGCAAGTTCCTTTCCGAGCTCCACTCCCCACTGATCGAACGAGTTGATGTTCCAAATTGCGCCTTGAGTGAACACCGCGTGCTCGTACAACGCAATCAAAGCACCAAGGCTGCGGGGGGTGAGCTTTGGCGCCATCAAAATGGTAGAAGGTCGATTGCCCAGGAAGGTGCGGTGAGGAACTAGCCCAGGCGCAACACCTCGCGCGGCAACCTCCTCGGCGCTGCGCCCAAAAGCCAGGGCTTCGGCCTGGGCCAACATGTTGGCAATCAACAGGTCGTGATGATGCAGCAAGTCGGATTGCGGTTCGCAAAAACCAATAAAATCGCACGGCACCAGCACGGTACCTTGATGCAAGAGCTGGAAAAACGAGTGCTGGCCATTGGTGCCCGGCTCGCCCCACACCACGGGCGCCGTAGCGTAAGAAACGGCTTCGCCTTGTAAGGTGACAGATTTGCCGTTGCTCTCCATCACTAGCTGCTGCAGGTATGCAGGCAGACGCCGCAGGCAGTGGTCGTACGGAACCACCGCCCACGTTTGACAGCCGAAAAAGTTCACGTACCACACGCCCAGAAGGCCCAACAAAACCGGCACATTCCGGTGCAAGGGAGTGCTGCGAAAGTGCTCGTCCATGGCATGAAAGCCAGCAAGAAACTCCCGGAACGCCTCTGGGCCAATCGCGATCATCACCGACAGCCCAATGGCCGAATCCACCGAGTAGCGGCCCCCCACCCAATCCCAGAACACGAACATGTTCTCCGGGGCAATTCCGAACTCGCGCACGGCCGCTTCGTTCGTGGACACAGCGACGAAATGCCGCGCAATGGCGCGCTCGCTCCCCAATTTGGAAATCAGCCAGGCGCGCGCGCTTCGCGCGTTGGTCATCGTTTCCAGTGTGGTGAAGGTTTTCGAACACACCACGAACAAAGTGGCAGCCGGGTCGAGGTCTCGAAGTGCCAAGGTCAAATCCGAGCCGTCGACGTTAGAGACGAAGCGAACCCGTAAATTCGGGTCGGCGTAAAATTGCAAGGCTTCGTGGACCATCGCTGGACCTAAGTCCGAGCCACCGATACCAATGTTCACGACGTTGCGAATGCGCTCGCCGGTAAATCCCTTCCACGCACCTAAGCGCACGCGCGTTGCAAAGTCCGCCATCCGATCGAGCACCTGGTGAACCTGCGGAACGACGTCCTGGTCGCCCACGATGAGCGAACGCGATCGAGGTAGCCGCAGCGCAATGTGCAACACAGGTCGGTACTCTGTCGTGTTAATGCGCTCACCGCGGAACATAGCTTCGCGCCGAGCAGCCAATCCGCTCTCCTCGGCCAGCTGCGTCAAAAGCCGGATCGTCTCGCGGGTAATTCGATGTTTTGAGATATCAACACGCCAGCCGGCAGCTTCGAAGGTCAGGTCGCGCGCTCTTTGGGGATCGGTGGAAAACAACTCACGCAAATGCCGAGCGGACACCTCTCGGTAATGCTCGCGAAGCAATGCCCAGGCCGGCAGGTCCGGCGGTACGCGCGTCGCCATAAGATCTTCCCGTGTTCCGATCTTTCAAACTGCGGCGCGCAACTCGGCCTGGCGAACGCTCAAACGATCCAGCAAAGCGCGCCACGACTGCTGAAAAGCCTGAGCCCCTTCTTTCTGCAAGCGCTCAGCAAGAGCAGTCACATCGATGCCAACGGCGGCGAATTCGGATAGTAGTTCTTCGGCACCGTGACCGTCGGCCGGGAGCGGGTCGCCCACCTTGCCGTGATCCACAAATGCCAACAAGGTTTCCTCGGGCATGGTATTGATCGTCTGCGGAGCTGCAAGAAGCTCGACGTACAATACGTCGGATGCGGCAGGATCCTTGGTCCCCGTGCTTGCCCACAGCAACTTCTGCGGGCGGGCACCTTTTGCCGCCAAGCGTTGCCAGCGATCGCTCGATAAGAGTTCGTTGTAAGAACGGTACGTTTGCAAGGCTACAGCGTATCCAAGGCGGTTGCGCAACCGTTCCGGCACTTTGCCCAGAACTGCTTTATCCCACCGGCTGACAAACAACGACGCCACCGAACCTACACAAGGGTCGAGCCCTGCCTCGATACGCCGCTCGATCCCGCGCATATATGCATTCGCCGCCGCCAAATAATGTTCTCGCGAAAACAGCAAGGTCACATTCACAGGGACGCCCCGAAAGATACTCTCCTCGATGGCGGGTAATCCCGGCGGCGTTCCTGGGATCTTGATGAACAAGTTCGGCCGCGCAGCCTCGTGCCAAAGCGCCTCTGCCGCCTGGATCGTCGCTTCGGTGTCGTAAGCAAGCTCCGGAGAGACTTCCAGGGAAACCCAGCCGTCCGCGCCGTTGGTTGCTTCGAACGTCGGCCGAAACAAGTCGGCAGCGTCACGCAAGTCCTCGATGGCCAGGGAAAGAAACAAGCGCTCTCCACTCAGACCCTGCCGTACCCCTTCGGCGATGGAGGCATCGTAGTCGTGAGAGTTTTTGATCGCGTTATCGAAAATCGTTGGATTGGAGGTGAGGCCAGTGACCCCGTACTGTTCCACGTACTTTCGCAGTGTCCCTTTACGGACCAGGGCGCGTGTGATTTGGTCCAGCCACACACTTTGTCCGAGTGAACGGAGATGATGGGTCGCGAGCATCGGTGTTTCCTCCTTTCGCCTCGAGGCAACTTACCGCTTTGCTGTACCTCCCCACAAGACCGCGGTGGCGCGTTGCCAAACACTGCGATCCCGGCAAGGGTTTCCTCCGTGCTTTCGCTCGTTCTGCGTACTGCTGCGATGCTGCTGGCAATGGCGGGCGCTGCTTCCCTGCCAGCTCGGGCCACTAGCCGCCCGCACGTTGTGTGGATTGTGGTCGACTCCTGGCGGTGGGACCACGTCGACGTCTACCGCCCAGGCGTTGCGCTCATGCCCAACCTTGCGCAGCGGGCGCAAAATGCCTGTGTGTTCTGGCGCGCGTATGCGGCCTCATCGTGGACCGTCCCTTCAGTCGCCTCGCTGTTCACCGGGGCTTACCCGTCTTTTCATGGAGCTACCATGTTTGGCTCGACCCTTCGCGCCGAACAAATCCAGGCTCCGCGCCTTTTCTCCGAAGCGGGCTACAGCACGGTGGCTTTCTCGGCCAACGCGTTTCTTTCGAAAGGATCGAGCTTCGCTCGTGGCTTTGCAGAGTTTATCGATGCAAACACTCTCCTCGGGCCCGGCCGTAAGGGGAAAGTTCGGGCTGCCAGCGTGGTCAAAGCCCTAGACGAGTGGCTGGGCAAGCGACGCGAGATTCGTGGCACGCCCGTGTTTGTCTACGTTCATCTCATGGATCCTCACTGGCCGTATGGGCCGGCCGATGAGTTTCTCTCACAGGTCTTGCCACGATTTGGCGACCCGAGCGAACTTCGCCGGCTTATTGGGGAGTTGTACTTTGGCCCGTTGCGCTTGGAAGGTGAGGTGGCGCCCGACCTTCAGAGCGCAGTGCGTGCCCTGTACGCAGGAGAAGTTCTGGCAACCGATCGTGCGCTCGAAGAGCTATTTACGGTACTGGAGCGCCACGACCTTACGCGCAACGCCCTGATTGTTCTTACTGCCGATCACGGAGAGGAAGTCTTCGATCATAACCACCTTGGGCACGGCCGGACCTTATACGAAGAAGTCATTCGGGTTCCGCTGCTCGTGTGGTTTCCCGGTCAGCGAAAACGGATCGACATCCACGACGTCGTATCGCTGATGGACCTCTTTCCCACTTCTCTCGAGCTCGCAGGACTGCAGCTCAACGGCGACAACGAGCTGCACGGAGGGCGTTCGCTCGCCGCCTGCGCCCCGACAAGCTCGTGGGCCACCCGATTCCAGCGCTGGCTCAGGCGAAAGAAATGCGAGGACCCATCGCGAACCGTCATCGCCGAACTTCTTCCCTTAAAAGCACAGGCGGCAACCCCACCGCCGCACCGGGCGGCGGTGATCCGAAACGGCCTGAAGTTGCTTGTGGCCAGCGACGGCACGCTCCAGCGTTACGATCTCATGAGCGATCCGCGGGAGCTCGGCCCGGTCGAGTTACCCAACCAGAGCTTCAAAGAGCTAGAAGCTGCGTGGAACGAGTTCCGTAAAAGTCTGGCGAGCGCAGCGCCACCGGCGGCACGAATCACGCCAGACGCCGCTACCCGCGAGCAATTGCGCGCGCTGGGTTACGGGGACTGAGCTAGGCCTTCCACGTTGCTCGCCACCTGTTCCCGCTCTAGAAGCGCGCGAATGGGTGCTTCAGTGGGTCTCGGTCGGTACGACATCGCCGTCATCGGTGCTGGAATCGTAGGCTTGGCGGTAGCTCGGGCGCTGCAGAAACTGCGGCCGCACGACCGCATCGTTGTCTTCGACAAAGAGAGCACTGTGGCCGCCCACCAAACCGGGCACAACAGCGGAGTGATTCACGCTGGGATTTATTACAAGCCGGGCTCGCTGAAAGCACGTTTGTGCGTGCAGGGGGTGCGGCAAATGAAAGCGTTTTGTGCGGAGCACGGGATCCCGGTGGACGAATGCGGAAAGGTCATTGTTGCGACGCACGAAAGCGAAGTGCCCCGGCTCCACCTCTTGCTTCAGCGGGGCAACGAAAACGGGGTACCGGGGCTTCGGCTGATTACTTCCGAAGAACTCCGCGAGATCGAACCGCACGCCTCGGGCATACAAGCAATTCACTCACCTGGGACGGCCATTGTCAATTTCGCGGCCGTGGCCGCTGCCCTGGCAAACGACCTACGAGCCGCTGGTGTCGAATTGCAGCTTGGTGCAGGACTGATTGGGGGAAAGGAAGAAGGGGGAGAAGTTGTTCTTGAAACCACCCGAGGCACGAGTCGCGCGAAGCTGGTGGTCACGTGCGCAGGTCTTTACGCAGATCGCGTGGCACACCTTCTGGGTGAGCAACCCCCGGTGCAGATCGTTCCTTTCCGCGGAGAGTATTACCAACTGCGGCCAGGTCAAAACCTCGTCCGCACTTTGATTTACCCCGTGCCAGATCCACGATTTCCATTTCTCGGTGTACATTTCACCAAGCGCATCTCCGGAGAATACGAGGCTGGGCCCAACGCGGTACTGGCTTTCGCTCGCGAGGGCTACCGCCTGACGCAAGTGCACATCGGGGAACTTGCCGAAGCACTACGGTTTTCCGGTTTTCGCCGCCTCTTGATTCGCCACTGGAGGACCGCCTTGGGCGAACTGTATCGCTCTCTCAGCAAGCGAGCGTTTTGTCGAGCCCTGCAGAAGCTCGTTCCAGAAGTTCAACCCAAGGACCTGCTACCCGGAGGCTCCGGCGTGAGGGCCCAAGCTGTGGCCAAAGATGGCTCCTTAGTGGACGATTTTCTTCTCCTCCTCCGCCCACGGATTGTGCACGTTCTCAACGCGCCATCTCCAGCGGCAACCGCATCACTTGCCATCGGAGAATACATCGCCGCTCAAATTGCTGCACAGCAAGGTTGGCCCTCGAGCACGCTCACTATGGCCGGGTAAGTAGCTTCGAATTTGGCTCGGTGCTGCTGCGCCGACACTGCGCCTACGAGCCGCCGGCGCGAACCGTGCAATGGGCGCATACGCCCCGACGAAAAAAGCTCTCGAACGCTGTCGCACTCAGCGCTCGGCAGAGAATCGCTGAAAGGTTCCATGGCGGCTCGCCGCTATGCCCCTGCGTCCCATGCCCTGAGCACTCAAAGCCACGCAAGCAGCCGGAACGCCCTGTTCATGTGCCCTTTTGGGCGCCCGCCAATGCCTCCGCCCCGTTCAACCAACCTCTTGAGCGCTCGCGTTACTTCCATCACTTAGCGACCGGAAGACCCAAAAACTGGCATAACAGTAGATCGTCCCAAGTTCGCAGAACGAAGCTTCTCCCGCCGCTCCCACAGAAGGCCACAAACCCAACGCCCCAGCCGCCCGCGTTTCCTCGAGTCCAGGCTCCACGCCAAGAAGGCTCCGCAGCGGCCAAACCTTGCAGAACAGGCGTTATCGACGATCGAGGTCCGGGACGGCTGGGGCAGAGCGTCGCGGAAACGAAGCAGCTAGTCTTCAAGGGGGACTCAGTGCCGTACTCTCCTCCTTCGGGACAAGCGAGGCTTGCACGACAGAGGGCACCAACTCGTAGCAAGCACCACTCGACAGGTCGACCAACATTCCCGGCAGTCCCCCGACCAGCACGTTCCAATACACGTGATTGTTGATCCTACGGGCAATCTCTCTTTGGGTCGGCTCATAGCCCTGTTTTTCGAAAGTTACCCGATAAGACGCGTTGCGGCGCAGCTCCAGCGTAGCCGGCGTGGTAACCTCGCGCCCAGCTACCTTCGCTACAGCCCCGGGCGGGTCAGAAACAATCTGCACTTTTTGCGTTGGGCCGTTAATCAGCGTGGCGCAACCGGCCAGCACACCACCAGCAAAACTCACCGTAAGAGCTCGATATCCCTTGTGCATCGTTCAACCTCCTTCGTCAGTTGCCTTGCGCGCCACGGGGGCGTCCGGAATTGGTACCGAAGCAAAAGCTGTTGCCAGTTTATTGGCAGTGTCGCGCAAGGCGGCACTTACAATCGGAGCAAAGTCGTCAGCCCCTGGTACATTCCACGCCCCCGCAGGAGCACCCGGCCCGGCATAGGTACCGACAACGTTTCTCCTCACAAGAAGCCGCCCACCACAATCGACGGCCGCTAGTCTCAAGGGAAATTCCACATGCCCCCGAGCCCCTTCCTGAAAGCCCGAGTCCCATGTGACGAAAACAGTTGGTGCCCCAGCCCATTCTACCCGAATGAGTAGCTGCGACCCTTGGCTGCACGTTTCCCCCTCGTGAACCGTGGCAAAAGAGCTAAGTGCCGCCCGTCGGATTGTTTGGGTTAAGTCGGGCCCGTAGGGTACAAAAACCCGAATAAGCCCTACCGTCGCGTACTGGAATTGTGTGCTCGCCTCGGCCTGAGTAATCTGCGGGTCGACCCAAAGGGTGGCCGCGACAGGCCGTATCGGCGCGGCCGGAGTGACTTCGACCGATGGCACAGCTACACGCAACTGCTTCGCGCAGCCAGCAAAGGCCACAGCCGCCAACAACCCAGCAAGCCGGGCCAATCTCTGTTGCAGCTTACACCAACCAATGCCAGGCAGCGGGATTCTGCGCCCCGTTGGCTTCGGCGATGCCCTCTGATCCATCGCAACCTCCTTCCCACGGGGCGGCAAACCAAAACCTTTGCCAAACAGTAGCCTCGTGAAATTCCAAATCGTGACGGCGATCGATCTGGAGGAGCCAATCAGTCTGAGTGCTTAGGTTAATCAGCTTGATTAGGGGGAGGGACCAAACAGCGGGCCGGAAAGTAAATAGCTGCCCCGGCGGGATTGTGGCGGGCATTCCTATGCCCGCGGGCACGCTTCCGCTGTGGGCAGGGTGATTCTCTGTGTGCGTTAGGCTGGTCGCAGGAAGGGGTTATCTCGATGCCCGATCGGTGCCCATCTTCGGGGGCTCGCCATCTGCTTTAAGATGGGTGAAGTCTGGACCATGAAGCTTTATCTCTTGGACGCCACGTACGAGTTGTTTCGCGCTTACTATGCTGCACCGAAGCGCAAAGCTCGCGGTGGGGTCAAAGAAGCGGGAGCTGTGTATGTCATGCTGGCCTCCCTGCTGCCTTGGTTGGCCAAATTACGAGGGGAGGCGCTTGGGGCGGCTTTCGACCATGTAATCGAGTCGTTCCGCAACGAGCTCTACCCTGGATACAAGTCCAGCGTCGGCGTTCCCCCGGACCTTCTCGAACAAATTCCGCTCGCCGAAGATGCTCTTTCGGCCCTCGGACTGGCGGTTTGGCCCATGGTGGATTTCGAGGCTGACGACGCCATCGCAACCGCGGCTGCGCGTTTTGGCGGCAGTGCGGAACGCGTGTTTCTGGTCTCGCCTGACAAGGACTTCGCTCAATGTGTGTGCAAAGACCACATCGTGCAGTTAGACCGTCGCAGCGGGCGCGTGGTGGACGAAAAGGCAGTGGTCTCACGGTTCGGAATCCAACCCAAGAGCGTTCCCGATTGGCTGGCGTTGGTTGGAGATGCCGCCGACGGGATCCCTGGGATTCCGGGGTGGGGTCCGCGGAGCGCCACCGTTGTACTGCGTGCGTTCGGTCACATCGAGAACGTGCCCCTTGACGCGAGCCAATGGGGCCTTGCCCTACGCAACAAAGAGCAGCTTGCACAGAGCTTGCGAACGCACCGGAATCAAGCCCTGCTGTTCAAGACCCTAGCCACGCTTCGGGAAGACGCCCCGTTGCCGCAACGAGAACTCGATGAGCTCCAGTGGATGGGCACTGACTTGGCAAAGTTCAACACCTTTTGTCAGCGGTGGGGCTTCGAGAGAATTGGCCGAAGAGCACGGGAGCTGTTCGCGTCTCCCCCTCCATCGGATTCGAGCCCCGACGACGCTAGCTAATTCCCCAGCGCCTGAAGCTTCTGCTTTGCCTGTTCCGCCTCTTCTGTACGCGGGTACTCGCTGACGATCTTTCGCAACACGAGTTTAGCGTCGGTCGTCTCGCCTGCAGCGGCAAAAGCGTCTGCGAGCATCAGCAGTGCACTGGGGGCCTTGTCCCCTTTCGGGTACCGTAGCATGACTTCGGTGAGCTGCTCGGCTGCGTTTGCGTAGTCTTTCTGGTTGAAGTAACAGGCCCCTATCCAGTACTGAGCGTTGTCGGCCAAGTCTGAGTTCGGATTTTTGCGGATATACTCGCGCAAACGTACCCTGGCCTGTGCGCACTGACCTTGGCGAACCAGGGCCAGACCTTCTCTGAACTCGCCCTCTTTCACTTTACCTTGAAGGGCCGCTTCTTCTCGAGCGATCGCTGCTTCGAACGGACTCAACGGACGCGGAGTCGGAGCCGCCTCGGGGGGAAGTGCTGCCACCTCGCCGCCCTGTGGTGGGGGCGTTGGGGCCCCCGGTTGTGGTGCAGCACCAAATGCCCGAGCTTGCTCCAGCGCAGTAAGCCGTGCATCGAGCTCGGCCAGACGCTGCTGGATATTCGGCGGGACGCTGCCAGGACGCCCTCCGCGAGAGATATCCGCGACTTCTTGGCGCAAAATGTCCAACCGGCGCCGAATGCCCTCGATGGCAACGTTTTGATCCGCCACCAACGCGCGCAACTCCCGCTGGTCCCGCTGGATTTTGTCCACTTGTGCGCGTGTAGCGCAGCCGGCAACCACAGCGAGGGCTACCGAGGTTAACGCAAGCGGTGAGAAGCGTCCGATCCGAACCGGCACTTTAGTCGCCCAACAAAACAAAATGCGCGCGCCGGTTCTTCGCCCAGCACTCCTCGTTATGCTCCGTGCAGAGGGGTAATTCCTCGCCGTAACTAATGGTCGTCATGCGATCCGCAGCAATACCCAAACTCACCAAGTAATCTTTCACCGCCCTTGCCCGTTTTGCACCCAGAGCCAGGTTGTACTCCACGGTCCCTCGTTCGTCGCAATGACCTTCGATTTCCACCTTTTCTCGGGAATGATCCTGAAGCCAGTTGGCGTTCTCTCGCAAAATGGCGCGTGCCTCTTCGTCGAGTTCGTAGGAGTCGAAGGCAAAGTGTACGTCCTTTAGCGGCCCACTATCTCCCGAGAGCTTCTCGCCGGCCTTAAAGCGCTCCAGACTTCCCGCTGTGTCGATCCCGCGTTCCTCGAGGCCGGCACCTTCGCCAGCAGCGCCTGGTGCCTTTTTTCGCCCTGGGCATCCTGGCAGCACCACGACCAGAGCCAATGCGGCCACGACTAAAACGCGGCTAACCATCGTGCTCCTCCTCCCCACAAAGTCGACAGGATCCGCTTCGTCGCTCCATGCCTTCAGTCCAGCCACCGAGACCAAGCCGGACTCGTATCATCACCGCCCCCGTGAGTCAATTGAACTTGGTTGATCCCAGCTGCGTCCATCACGTAGAGTTTCTTCCGCCCGCTGCGATTCGAACTGAAAAGGATGTAGCGGCCGTCGGGCGACCAGCTCGGATCCTCGTTGTTGCCCGCGGCCTGGGTCAGTTGCTTCACGTCCGACCCATCAGGACGCATGGTAAAAATATTGAATCCGCCTTCGTAGCGGCGCACGAATGCAATGCGGTCCCCTTTTGGCGACCACGCCGGGGCCGTGTTGTAATCGCCCTCGTAAGTAATTCGCCGCACGCCCGTTCCATCTGCGTTCATCACGTAAATTTGCGGGGTACCCGAACGGTTCGAGCAAAAGGCAATTTGCCGGCCATCCGGCGACCATGAGGGCGAGACATCGATGGCCCAATGATCGGTCAGCTTTTGGATCAGGTCTCCCGACCGATCGAGCAACACGATCTCAGAGTTGGCACCTTCCTCTAACGTCATGGCAATGGTGGAGCCGTCGGGAGAAAAACGTCCACCCAAATTCAGCCCACTACGACCCGACAAAACCAGCTCGCGGCCGCTCAACGTGTCTAGAAGGAACAAATCCGGGTTGCCCTTCTTGTAGGAGGTGTACAGCAAGTAACGAACGTCTGGCGACCACGAGGGCGACACGGTGATGCTTTGCGCTTTGGTGACTTGTTGCAAATCTCCACCGTCAAGGCTCATGGTGTACACTTCCTTAAAACGCCCGTCTCGGTTGGAAACAAACGCGATCCGAGAATCGAACGGGCCCCGCTCCCCGGTAAATTGCAAGATCGTTTCGTCGGCAAACCTGTGCGCCATTCGACGCACGAGATCCACCGGGCCGCGATACCGTCTTCCGACCAGTTGTCGGCGCTGGGCAACGTCGAACAACTTGGCTTCGACGGTGACAATGTCTCCCTCTAAGCGGAACGTACCCTTGACCAGCCCGAGTGCTCCCAGGACCGCCCAGCTATCGAAGTTAATATTCTCCGCCTCCGTTCCCGAGGTGTCGGGCTGCTCGATGTGGGCTGATCGGTCGATGAGTCGGAAATATCCCGAGATCACCAGGTCACGCTCCAGGATGTCGGCAAAGCGAGTTCCTAGCTCGCGTCCCACTGCACCATCCGACAAATTTCGTAACGGAGACACTGCAATTGGATAGCTGCGCGAGCCGGGGCCAAAGATAGTTCCCCGCACTTGCGCTCCGAGATCCTGCGCCAAGAACAAAATGGTGCCTGCCACAAACCACCACTTGCCGACGGCTTTCATCGCGTTCCTCCCGAGGGTTACTGTTGCATGGACTTTGCGTTGAAGGTGTACTGCACGTCCCCGAATAACTCGCGGTAGGCCTCTGGCGGAGGGGGCATGGGGTCCAGCGCGCGCACCGTACGCTCCACGGAAAGATCGAAACTCCGGTCGCCGCTAGATTTGAGAATACGCACGTTCACCACCTTACCGTCCGGCAAGATACTGAAGCCAACCACAGCCTCCAAGGCGTCGTTCGTGCCCACCCAAGCCCAATTTTCCTTAAGTTTGCGCTCTAGCTGCCCGAGGTACAGCACGTAGTCGATACTCATCGCCTGCCCACCCGCACCTTGTCCCGGCCCCACGGACAGAGGCCCGCCAGGAGCGCCGGGCTTTTTCGCTCCGGAGCCGGCTCCCCGCTCGCCCGCTTGCTCTTGCACTCGGCGAGCCGCAGCCAAGATCCTTTGTTCGATTTGTTCGCGCTGTTTGGCCTCCGCTGCAGCCGTGGCCGTGGCCTGTGCCTGCGCCTTCTTTACGGCCTCTGCAGTAGCAACCCGCCGCTTCGCTTCCTCCTCTTGTCGCATCCTTTCGGCTTCTTCGGCCTGGCGTTTCACCTGTTGGGCTTCGGTCGCCCGGCGCCTTTGTTCTTCGAGCGCAGGCGGTACCGGCGTCGGCGTCGGCGGCGCCTTAGCCACAGCAACGGCCACGGAGGTTGGTGTCCGAGTTGGTGGCACCTTTGTCGCCGTTGGAGGTGCTAAGGCTACTCCTTCGTCGGCCCTTTGTGGCTCAGTCTCAGCCTCGGGCTTCTTTGGTGCAGGTGGTTCCGGAGCGCGAACCTCTTCCTGACGCTTCGGCGGGGGTGGCGGGGGTGCTGGTGGCTCCACGGCAGCCATGGTTTGGCCCCGCGTTCGGCCTTGGCTTCCTTCCACGAGATTGGTCCCTCCCAGTTGATCCGGAGCCACCAGGTCTACGGTATAGGACACCAAAGGCGGAGCCGAACGGGCCAGCCACTCCCGCGGAACTAACAAAACCAACAATACAGCCGCCGCATGCAGGGCTGCGGAGAGGGCGATCATGCCCCACAACGCCGGCTCCCATTTTCTTCCGGAACCGAAATGCCGATCGCTACTCCACACGACCCCGCACCATCCGGCGAGGCTACCGCTTCGCTTCGTCGCGTGGCGGCTCGGTAACCATCCCAAGGCGTTCCACCCCGGCCGCCTTCACCGCAGCAATCACCCGCATCACTTCCCCGTAGCGAACGTTTTGGTCAGCCCGCAAATACACCTGCTTTTGCGGCTGCTGCCGCAAGATCGCGCTGAGCTTCGGGCCCAAATCTTCCACACGAATCGCGACGTCGTTGAGATACACACTCCCCCGCGGGTCGATGGTGACCACGAGTTGCCGCTCTTCTCCCGGAAGGGCTGCTGCTTTCACTTTTGGTAGGCTTACGGCCACGCCCTGCTGGAGAATCGGAGCGGTCACCATAAATATCACCAGCAACACCAACATGACGTCCACCAAGGGCGTCACATTGATGGCCGCAATCGCTCCGTTCGAACCAGACGAGGAGTCATCGAACGCCATAGCCCGCAACCTACTTCAAAAAATGCCGCTCAGCGATGTTGAGGAATTCCGAAGCAAAGTTCTCCATTTCTGCGGTGAGGACCCGGATCTGTCGAGCAAAGTGATTGTAGCCAATGACTGCAGGGATCGCAGCCACCAAGCCGGTAGCAGTGGCAATGAGGGCCTCCGCAATGCCGGGAGCCACAGCTTGGATACTCGAGGACTGAGTTTGCGATAGCCCAAGGAACGCGTTCATGATCCCCCACACGGTGCCGAAGAGCCCAATGAAGGGGGTGGCGCTTGCCGTGGTGGCAAGGAACGTCAACGCGCGTTCCAGCCGAGTGACCTCTTGCCGAATCGCGCGACGCATCGCGCGCTCCACGTTGTCCACCCCGCCAAGATCGGTGTCTTCCACCGGGTTCATCCCGCCCGGACGCCGGGCGCGAGTGAGGCGAAGGAGCTCCTGGTAACCCGCACGAAACACTTGCGCCACCGGGCTGTCGCGGAGCTCTTGGCTAGCGGTGTGGATAGCGGTGAGGTTCTTCGTGTCCCAGAAAATTTCGATAAAGCGCGCGGTTTGTCGCCGCGCCACACGAATTTGCCGAAGCTTGAAGAAGATCGTTCCCCAACTGGCAACGGAGAACAAAATCAAAATGTAGAGAACACTCTGAACAACCAAGCCCGAGTGCGAAAGGATGTGCCATACATCCATTTGCGGCCCCGGGCTCGCACCTAAATCCTGCGCCCACGCCGAGCTGATCCCCAACCACGAGAACCACATCCCACTGCCCATCACTCTTCCGCCTTCACACCGCCACAGGCAAGCGATCCGACAGCCGATGCGCAAGCATCCAGGGCCCTTTGCGGGTGGAAAATTTCACGATACAAGAACGCGGTTCCTGGACCATCGGAAGGAGCGCTGCTGATGCGAGTAATCACGGAGCTGCAATTGGCACACAAGCGTACCTTTGTGCGCGTGGATTTCAACGTACCGCTTGCCGAGGGCCGCGTCGCGGATGCCACACGTATCCGCGCCGCTCTGCCGACCATCGGCTTTGCCCTCGAGCAAAAGGCACGGGTAATCCTTGCCTCTCACCTCGGGCGGCCCAAGGGCCAGCGACTTCCGCAAGCAAGCCTTGCTCCGGTGGCTACCGAATTGGCCGAACTGCTCGGCCAACCCGTCGCTTTTGCACCGGATTGTATTGGCCCAGAGGTTGAAGCCATGGTGGAGAGCTTGGCGCCCGGCAAAGTACTCTTGCTCGAGAACCTGCGCTTCCACCCTGGGGAGGAAAAGAACGATCCCGACTTTGCTCGTGCCCTCGCTCGCCTCGCCGACGTGTACGTCAACGACGCTTTTGGCACAGCCCACCGAGCGCACGCTTCTACGGTGGGCATGGTGGCTTACGTGCGCGAGAAAGCTGCCGGCCTGCTGATGCAGCGCGAGTGTGAGTACTTGGGCAAAATTTTGCACCGTCCCGATCGGCCTCTTTACGCCGTTTTGGGCGGCGCAAAAGTGTCGGATAAATTGGCTGTGCTCGAAAACCTGTTACGGGTCGTCGACGGAATGTTGGTCGGGGGGGCAATGGCTTACACGTTCTTACGGGCCCGGGGAGTGGATGTGGGCTCCTCGCGCGTCGAGGATGACCTCGTCGATACGGCAGCGCGCCTGATGGAACAAGCCCGTTCCGCCGGAAAGGTGCTGTTGTTACCGATCGACCACCGCGTGTCGGCATCCATCGACGGCTCGGCCCCGGTGGAGGTCACAAGCCCGGGGATTCCCGCTGGGCGATACGGGGTAGACATCGGTCCTGCCACGGAACGCCTATTCGCCGCCGAGCTCAAAAAAGCGCGCACAGCTTTTTGGAACGGCCCCATGGGAATTTTCGAAGTGGAAGCATTTGCCCACGGTACCCTATCGATGGTCGATGCCTTGATCGACTCGGGAGCCGTGACCGTCGTCGGCGGGGGCGATTCGGCTGCCGCGGTCATGCGCTCGGGCAAAGCCGACAAAATTTCTCATGTCTCCACCGGAGGCGGCGCCACCCTGGAATTCTTGGAAGGCCGCACTCTCCCTGGGCTTGCCGCGCTGGAGGGCTGAGCCGTGCGCATTCCGTTGATTGTCGGCAACTGGAAAATGCATGGCCTCCTTGCCGAAGCTCGAGCATTGGCTGCAGCGGTACGAGCTGGCGCGGAAACCCTCAACGGCCGCGAGGTGGCTGTGGCACCACCGTTCACGGCTCTGGCCGCGGTGCGAGAAGTACTCCAGGACTCTGCCGTGGCCCTGGCCGCGCAAAACATGCACTGGGAAGAGCGGGGTGCCTTTACGGGAGAAGTTTCCCCGCTGATGCTGCGGGAAGTTGGCTGCCAATTTGTCATCCTCGGACATTCTGAGCGACGCCAGTACTTTGGCGAAACCGACGCGATGGTCGAACAAAAGGTCCGCTCCGCCCTGGCCCACGAGTTGGTCCCGATCGTGTGCGTCGGTGAAACCCTGAAAGAACGGGAAAGTGGTCAGACTCTCGAGGTCGTCACCACACAGGTACGCCGCGCGTTGCTGGCCTTGGAGGCCGCTGCTATACGCCGCGTTGTCGTGGCGTACGAGCCGGTGTGGGCCATTGGGACCGGACGCGTCGCGACGCCGCAGCAAGCCCAAGAAGTGCATCGGTGGATCCGGAATTTACTACGGGAGAAAGCAGGCGAGGTTGCGGCGGAGGTGCGGATTTTATACGGGGGCAGCGTGAAACCCGATAACATTGACGACTTGATGAAAGAACCCGACATCGACGGAGTGCTGGTGGGCGGTGCGAGCCTTGACGCGCAAGCGTTCGTGCGTATTGCCCGTTTCTCGCCGGCGCGCGAACGGGAGTGAGCCATGCACACAGTACTGGTCGTGATTCATATCGTCACCTGCTTGTTGCTGATTGGCATCGTTCTGCTGCAACAAGGACGTGGTGCCGACATCGGTGCCGTGTTTGGCGGCGGCAGCAGCACAACGGTATTCGGCTCTTCCGGAGCAGGAAATTTTCTCACCCGGATGACCGCTGGCTTGGCCACGGTGTTCATGCTCACGGCGGCAGTGCTCACGTACATGGGTGCCTACCAGGTAACCGGAACGGTATTCGACCAAGCCCTGCCCGAGCCACCTCCCCTCGAAGCCCCCGCACCTCAGGCTCACGGCGCGGAGGCTCCGGCACCGGCGGCGGCCCCGCAACCGGAAGCAGCAAACCCCGCTCCGGAGCAAGCTGCGCCCGTACCAGAACAAGGGGCTCCGCCGCAGTAAAAACAAGCTTTGTGCGAGGATGGCGGAACTGGCAGACGCGCTAGTTTGAGGGGCTAGTGGGGTAACACCCGTGGGGGTTCGAGTCCCCCTCCTCGCACTCCCGCTCACTCACGGGCAAGCCAACACGAGGCTCGCACCATAAGTGGCGGCCTTTTCCCGCGACGGGCGCGCCGCTTCGCCTGTGGCGGAACGTGGTTGCCTCGTCACGGAGGTACCCTGCTGTCCTAGCCCTTTTTCTTTACCCCCGCTCTACCGCGCTAAGAGTGGCTTCTCGACCCCCAGATTCAAGGCCGCTGGGGTGATCCATCAGCGGAACCGGATCGGTTTTTATCGAGAAGGATCGCCGCAACTAGCTCCCCCTTTGACTGCTGGCCGGGGTGCGACTTTACGACAATGCGTCAAGCAAACCGATCAGTGCCCTGCTAGCCACCCGTGGTGAGAGGCGAGAAGCGGACGGAAGCTTTGGCTTCCTTCCGCAACCAGAAAGGCGGCAACGCTCGGTGCAGGTGCGCCACCCCCAGCATCTTGCTCTACGAGTTCGTCCTTGCTCCGCACGGGTTGCGATGGTTCCGGGCGAGGATCAAAACAGGTGAACCGGCAAAGTCCGGAAACTTGTGCGCTCGGTTTCGTGCCGTCTGTGCCATCCGCTTCGTGAGCGACGCGAGGAGGATGCCAACGACACACGATTGCGGCGTGGTGTTGCTGCCTGGCCGCCGATTGTCCCACCAGACTTCGAGGCAAGCGATGACGCGCCACGGGCTCTCCACCAAGGAAGGGACCTAATGTGCGGGGCGACGATGGGTAGGCACAACTCTTCACAACGGCCGTAAAATGTGCAAGCGCTGCCCCGCGAAAGGAGCTTTCCATGGGAACGGGTGAGATCGAGCTCGATCGGGGGCAGAGAGAATTTTGTACTTTTCCGAAGGGAACGGTCCGACTCCTCGCTCCGGCTGGCTGCGGCAAGACCTACTCCCTGTTGTATCGGTGCAAGGCACTAGCGGAAGCGGAAAAACGCACACGGCGCTTTCTCGTATTCACGTTCACGCGTGCCGCCCGCGATGAACTTCGCGACCGCCTCAAGAAAACCCCCATCTTCGCCAACGTAGCGCCGTTCGTCACCGTCAACACGCTGAACGCTTGGGGATTTCGGCTGCTCAAAAACCGCATTCCCAACCCACGACTGGTCACGAAAGGTAACGAACGGGACTTCTGCATCAACAACGTCCTGCGGCCAGTGTGGACGAAGTACGAACGGCTGAAAGCGCTCTTGGAAGGTTCGGGGCGCATGAATGTCGTAGCCAACGAAGTGTGGAACCTGATTCAATTCCTCAAGTCCATGGGGCTCCGCCACGACCGGATCACCACCAAGAAAGCACTTGCCAAGGCTTTGCACTCCCTCGAACAGTGCCGGCTCGGCAATCAAGTGCGGCTGTTCTATCGGCGCCTGATCGACCTTGGAATTGTGACCACCGAAACGCGTTCCGTCCCGGATACGTTCGAAGAAATGTTCACTACGAAGACGCCCTCCATCCGAGAGGTGTACGAACACTTCGTGGCCTTTTGGAGCGAAGCAACGCGAGCCCTCGAGCAGGCGGCGTTCTTTTCTTTGGAAGATCAAAAGTACTGGGCGCGGATTTACCTCGAAGACGACCTCGCTGCAGGTCGAAAACCTACCGGGCAGGCGCGCTTCGACCACATCCTCGTCGATGAGTTTCAGGATATCAATCCTCTCGACCTTGCGCTGTTGACAGCCATATCACGGTCCCACGGAGCCCCGCTGACCATCGTTGGGGATGACGATCAGGCGATCTATGAGTGGCGCGGAGCCAGCCCCGAATTCATTTTGAACCCTGAGGTGCACCTCGGAGGCCGCTACGAAACCTTCGTCTTGACCCGAAATTACCGCTCGCCCCGAAACATTGTGGAAATGTCAAAAAGGCTCATCAGGCACAATCGTCGCCGGGTGCCGAAAGATGTAGTGCCTGTGCGCCGCCACGATGCTGAAATCCGCGTGCTTCGCCATGAGTTCATTTCCGATGCCGTCGATCATACTGTGAGCCTCGTCAAGCGACTGCTTGCGCGGGCAGACAAGCCCACCATTGCTCTCATCGGCCGCAAGCGGAGCCAAATCGTACCGTATCAAATCGTTTTCGCTGGGGAGGACATTCCTTTCTACGCAGCCGAGGACCTGCACGTGCTGCTCAGTGAAGCGTTTCAGGAACTGCGAAGCATCTTGGCCATCCGCGGGCGCCAAAGCTTAGGGGGTATGCTAGATGTCGATCCGATCAGCGACCTTTTGAAACTGTGCGACAAGGTCAAGCGCTTTCCGATCTCCAAAAAAGATCGCGAAGCCTTGCGGAGTTACCTGTACAAGCAGCGGGTCGCCAACCTACGCGAAGCTGCGAACGCCCTCGAACGGTATCAAGGCCCACTGAAAGGATCCAATGAAGGTGGCCGAATGAGTGCTGCATTCGCGCAAGCAATTTGGGGGCTGCTCAACGCTGAAACTGTGGCACAAGCCATCGGCGCGATCAGCAACCACTTCGACGGATTGCAAAAGGATTACGGCAAGTCCCTGGACGACATTTTTTACACGGATCCTCCGTTTTTGTATCTCGGCGCATTCGCCGAAAGGTACGGCACAGACTATGCGCGATTTTACCAGGATCTCGAACGCGCGATCCAAACGTTGGCACGGGTCCCACCCGACGAAGAAGCCGACGAACGAGAGACCCATTCGGATGGCATGCCAGAGGAACGCTTGCACCTCATGACCGCGCTCCGTGCAAAGGGTAAAGAGTTCGATGCCGTGATCATCCTCGACGCCAACGACGGCATCTGGCCTAGCGGGCTTGCCTCGGAAGAAGAGGACTTCGAGCAGGAGCGACGACTATTTTACGTTGCCGTGACCCGAGCGAGAAAATTCCTCTACTTCGTCTTGAGCGACAACTTTCTTGGGGAAGTACACTCGCCCAGCCGTTACCTTGCGGAGATGGGGCTAGAAATCCCTGGCGGTGGGGACCACCCCGCTGGGGCTGGAAGGCTCCGCAGGAGTTTCGTTAGAGCGAAAGCCAAAAATGACTTGAAGAGATAAGAAGTTCGCCTTCGGCACACGGCCCACGCGAAATCGCAATCGGGAACGGCATGAGGCGAAGCCACGGATCATGGTGCACCTGCGGCGAAAGCTCTGACGGCGCCTGACCGCACGTTGAGGACAGCTAGCCCGCTCCCGCTCGACCGTCCCTTCACCCGTTTTTCGTTTGCATGAGCAGGCTTCGGTGGGGTCGGCGCCCCAGGGAGTCCAATCCGAGCGACTTGCACGCAACTTTTGGCAACCTAGCCCCGCGCCTCTTGCAGTTCACCAGCGATTACGCCGCAAGAGTCTCCGAGCAATTTCTCTTCGATGGAAGTTAGCCACGCCATCTCAGAGCGCGTGGCTAGCGCTTCAAGACCCTTGCACGGGAACGACGAACTCCAGTTTTTCTTTCCCGCGGCGAACCACCAAACGAGCTTTCCCTGCAGGCTTGGCCCGATCGATCGCTTCCGAGAAGTCCTCCACGTCGCGGATCGTGGTCCCTTCGATCGAAAGAATCTGATCCCCGCTTTTTAGCCCGGTGTTTCCCTCCGCTGCGGTCACAATGACGCCTGTGGCCCCTTCGAGACCAAAGAATTGCGCAAGTTCCGCCGTGAGGTTTTGCACCGTGATTCCGGCACGAATTCGCAGTTCAGGCTCACCGCGCAAGGGTGTACCGGCCCGACCTTGCTCCTCTAACAGCGAGCGCGCCACATAGATAGGCCGCTCGCAACGGATGGCCAACGCAATGGCATCGCTCGGGCGGCTATCCACCTTCACGAGGCCTCGCTTACCGGTTATGTGGATTTCGGCAAAATACACGCCGTCCTTCAGCGTTGTTACGACCACTTTCTCCACCTCCGCTCCTGACTCCTGAAGCAGGCGCTGCAGCAAATCGTGCGTCAGGGGGCGCGGGGGCGTCATTCCTTCGAGCCGCATCGCAATTGCCTGGGCTTCGCTAGGGCCGATCCATATCGGCAACTGTCGCGAGCCGTCTTTTTCCGCCAGGATGACCACCGGGGATTGGCTGGAAAAGTCGAACGCAACGCCTTTGACACTCACGAGCACTTCAGCCGGTGGCTTCTCTTTACAAGCAGAGGCCAGTGCGAGGAAACAAATCCACAGCGAAGGTAACAACCGACGAGGGTTCATAGAACAACCGCCATCATCTTAGGCGCAGCGGCCAAACAAAGGCAATCCACTTCTGCCCCTTGATCCTTGCTGACGTCGTCAGCAGCAGGGCCGGAATTGGAGGTTCGACAAGGACGACCGGCACCTTCGCAGCATCACCGCGATACGGGCGGGTGCGTGCAGCGACGGCTCGCCAAGCCCCGCTCTATTTCTCGGTGCACGTCCTCACTCCAGGCGCATCCCCACATTGCTATGCAGGCGAGACGGCTGCACTCCTACCAGAAGCGACACATCGGCAAGCGACCCATCGAGAACGTGTTCCGAAGACTGGTTGAGCTGACCACGCCGGCACAACTTGCGATGCAGGAACGACCGGCGCTCTCACGACGCTGCAACGGCACGGGCTCGCGGTGCAGCACTCTCCAACACGGCAACCCGCATGTGGCTGGCCAGACGTTCTTGCAGGGAGTCCAGCTCGGCAAAGCGGGGGCCCCGGTGAACGGCACGATCTTTGCGGTCGCCAGCGAGGGTTACGTACCCGAGCTCCGCGTAGCGCTGCACCGCATTTTCAAAAGTCACCGACGAGTTGCCTTCCGGCCTTCTCGCCTCGCCAAGCAGCAAAGCGGTATCGTAGCGCTTACGCGCTTGGCTCAGCACCGCTTTAAGCGACTGGCCATCTGGGGGAAGCAGAGCCAAGGTGCGAGCCATAACCCAATAAGCTTCGCAAAAATTGTCGAGCAAGCCCTGAGTTGTGTCGATGAACGGATGTGCCGGGTCGACCCGTCCGTGTCCCTCGGGGTCCCACGCACCTTCTGCCTGGTAGTAGCTCAAGACTTCGGCCACTTCTGCAGGCACCGTTTGCTTTTCCGGCAAGGGAAATTCCCAGCGATAAAAGTCGAGCCACCACAAGACTTGCCGTTCCAACTCGGTGCCCCGATATCCCTGCAGGAGGGCGCGCGAGACAAGCGCCGGCATGAGGAAGAAGTGAATGATGTTGTTCTTGTAAAAGTCGAGGGTCATGCGTTTGTCCGCTGGTACGTGGATGATGACCTCGTCCCCTCGCAACCTACGAATGAGACCACCATTCTCGAGAAACGCGAGATTCTCGAGAAAGTCATTGGCATTACGCTCGAGGGAAGCGGTCAGCGTCACTTTACGATGCCGCAGAAACTTCACCAACGACTGCGCACGCCGTAGAAAATCCTCGTACCGCCAGGCAGCTTCGGCGCGGCTTAGCAGTACGGTTGCGCTGACCGCGGTCGCACCGGCCACAGCCACGTCATTGACCGCACGCAAAATGCGAAAGCCCAATTTTTGGATGAATCGACGTTTCTCCTCCTCGACTGCCGGGTCACCAGCCTGCTGGCGAAAGCGTTCCAGACGATCTCCGAGCGCCTCCCGGAGGGAAATGGGATCGGCAAAGGTAACGTACACCGTACCGCGATTTTGCCGCAGCACAGTGCGTGCCCGAATGAGTGCCCATAGCGACTCTTTTTCCTTCTCCGCACCAAACAGCTCCCGCTTGTACGATTCTTCCTCCACCACGCGCCCGTACTGGATGGAGACTGGCACCAGGTACAAGTCGCGCCGCACCCCTGCAATAAACGCGTTCACAATTGCGGATAACATGCCGAGTTTCGGCGTGAGGATCTTCCCGGTACGGCTGCGGCCCCCCTCGATAAAAAACTCCTGCGTGTATCCTTCGCGAATGAGAAACTTCAAGTAGCTACGAAACACCGCTTTGTAGAGCGGATCGTTGTCGAAACTGCGCCGAATGAAGTACGCACCAGCCCCACGGAAGAGCGGGCCCAGCGGCCAAAACGATAGGTTGATACCAGCCGCGATGTGGGGCGGGCTCATGTAGTTGATGTGGAACAGGTAGGAGAGAATCAGGTAGTCGAAATGGCTGCGGTGGCAGGGCACCAAGACGACCGGATGCTGTTTGACGCACTCGATCACCTTGTCCAATCCGCGGTAGTCCACTCCTTGGAAAATGCGGGGCCAGATGCGGTTAAACGCAAACTCTAAGATGGCAAAGAACGTCCCTTGGTAGTTCGCGGCCATTTCGTTGAAGTACTTCTCGGCCGTGCGCCAAAGTTTCGATTCCGGCTGGCCGGTGTCTCGGGCCAATGTGCGGACAACGGAACGAACTTCTTCCGCGCCGAGCACGATCTGCCGTACGACCCGCTTCGGCAACAAGGTCGGGCCCCAGACCAACTTTTCTTCCCGGTAAAGGAAAATTTGCAGTGCCCGCGCTACCCGCCGAACGATCCGTTCTTCTCCTTCGTCGCGGTGCTGAGCCAACATCTCCCCGACGGAAACGTGCTTCCCCACCGTGATGCTGGTCTCTTTCGCGTTCCACCAAAGGGACAACAAACGCTTAAGATCCCCCGGCGCCTCTTGCACGCTATAGACGAGCGTGGCCAAACGCGACTCCTTGCGGCGGAACCCTCGCCCTCGCAATACCGCAAGCGGTACCAGATAAACCTCCTGCTGTTGGGTGGCCGCTACGTGCACGATTTCCCGCAGGTAATCCGTACCGCTACGCGCCTTGCGGATAGCGGCGCGGCGACTTTGCCGCAGTGGCAAGCCACGCACGTGCCCGCGCATGAAAATGAGCGCTGCTTGGCGGCTGCGGACCACTTGTTGTAAGCGGCTTAAGTCCTCCAAGTGCCGTGTGGCGCCCATGCGCCAGCGCCCTGCACGCCAGCGTTCCCACAACGTCCGAAGGATCTCCCCGATGGGCCGCAACAACAAGCTTGGAATGTCCGAAACAAACGCTGGCAGCGGCAGCCCTTCCCGTAACAACACGAAGGCCACCAGCATGTAGTCCACCAGCGACCGGTACCGCATCACGTACACGACCGTACCTTGCTCCGCCAAATTGCGAATGTGGGCCACCGCCCCTGGGTCCATGCGAATGTGGGCAAGGAATCGTTCACAGAACCAGCGCGGGAGCAGCCCTAAACGGCGCATCGGGCCCGGCTCGCTCCACCAGTCGTTTTGCCCTTGCAGCTCGAGTGACCCCTTCATCGTTGGGTAACCTCTCACCTCAGCTTACAGCGAGGCACTCCGATCGCCAACACTGGCGCTGCGGTTCCTCTACGGCGTGAGCCGGTGGCGACCCTGTGACGTGCCGATGTGGCCTAATCCGTCGCCCTGTGTATTCACTTCGCAGGCCAGCGATAGTTGCGGAAGTTTTCCCGCAATTCACGTTTGGCTACTTTGCCAACGCTGGTTTTGGGCAACGCGTCCAGAAACACCACGTCGTCAGGTAACCACCACTTCGCCACACGCGGTTCGAGGAACGCGAGAAGCTCCTCTTTCGTCAAAGTCTCTCCAGGCCGTAGAACGACACAAGCTAACGGCCGCTCCTGCCAGCGTTCGTGCGGTAAGCCAATTACCGCCGCTTCGGCCACCTTCGGGTGCGCCATAATGGTGTTTTCCAGCTCCACACTGGAAATCCACTCGCCCCCACTTTTGATCACGTCTTTGGCTCGATCGGTAATCTGCAGATAGCCGTACTCGTCGATCGTGCCGATGTCACCAGTCTTAAACCAGCCGCGATCGAAGGAGGCCGCTGAACGCTCGTCACGATAATAGGAACCAACAATCCATGGACCGCGCACCTCCAACTCGCCAACACTTTTGCCGTCCCACGGTTGTTCGCGGCCATCTTCCGCGACAATCCGCATCTCGACAAACGGCAGTGGCCGGCCTTGTTTTGCGCGGACCTTTCGTTTGCGCTCCTCCGGCCAGTCGGCCATCACCGATAGCGGGTGCGACACCGAAGCCAGCGGCGAGGTCTCCGTCATTCCCCAAGCCTGGACCACGGTGATCCCCAAAGCGTCGAAACGCTCCAGCAGGCTTTCCGGCACCGCCGATCCACCACAGGGGACGCACCGCAAGCTCGACAAATCGTAGGGCCGTTTCTCCAAAGCTGCCAAGATGCCCAGGAGCACCGTGGGAACCCCTGCGGTCACCGTCACCCGGTGGGTTTCGATGAGCTGGCAAATATCCTCGGGCGTGGGCTGAACGCCCGGGTACACTTGGGTTGCTCCAATCATCGTGGCCCCATAAGGCAAACCCCAAGCGTTAGCATGGAACATTGGCACCACGGGCATGATGACATCGCTTTCTCGAAGCCCAAAGGCATCCGCCATGCACTGGGCAAAGGTGTGGAGGACCAGCGCCCGGTGCGAGTAAACGACCCCTTTCGGGTTTCCGGTGGTGCCTGAGGTGTAACACATGGCGGCAGCCGTTTGCTCGTCGAGAGCAGGGAACGGGTCGCTGGTCGGAGCTTCCCGGAGCAAATCTTCATAAGCGTAGGCTGGCTTCAAGCTCGTTTCCGGAAGCGGGCCGTCTCCCATCGCCACGTAGGCTCGCACCGAACGCAATTCGGGGGCCAGCTTTTCCAGTTGAGGAATCAGTGCGTAGTCGACAAAAATGATGGCGTCCTCCGCGTGGTTGACGATGTAGGCGATCTGCTCAGGAAATAAGCGGATGTTCAGCGTGTGCAGCACACGCCCACTCGCCGGTACGCCAAAATACAGCTCCAGATGCCGAAACGTGTTCCAGGCAAAGGTGCCTACTCGCTCACCGGCCTTGATACCTAGGCGCTCCAATACGTGCCCTAACTGGCAAGCGCGTCGATAAAGATCGGCGTAGGTGTACTCCGTCACTCCGAACTGCGTGCGAGACAAAATCCGCTTTTCCCAAAACAGCCGCGCAGCCCGCCTCACCAGATGCGTGAGTAACAACGGTTCATCCATCATCAATCCGTTCATGGCTTCTCCTCGCAAATCTTCCCTTTCCAACCACTGCCTGCGAACCCAGCCCCTTGCAAGGACCGTATCCCACGGGCTTGCAACGCGGCGCGGGCAACCTCGCGATCGTCGAACGGTACGGTACGGTCGGCGAAAAGCTGGTAAGTTTCGTGCCCTTTGCCAGCAATCATGACCAGATCACCCGGCTGTGCCTCAGCCACCGCTTGCACGATCGCCCGCCGCCGGTCCACTTCCACGCGCACCTTCTCGAGTTGCTCCCGGGGAATACCTGCAACGATTCCCTCGATAATCGCCTGCGGATCTTCTCCGCGCGGGTTGTCCGAAGTCACAAAAACGACGTCGCTCAACCGTGCCGCGACCTCGCCCATCAGTGGTCTCTTCCCGCGGTCGCGGTTTCCTCCGCAACCGAAAACCGTGAGCAATCGGCTCGGAGAGAGGCTGCGCGCTGCACTCAAGAGCCGCTCCAAAGCATCCGGCTTGTGCGCATAATCGACGACCACCACAAACTCATCTCCGGGGTTCACCACTTCGAACCGCCCCGGTACTAAGGGTGCCTGGGCCAAGCCCGTAACGATGGTTTCCAATGGCAACTGCAAGGCAACTCCTACAGCCAACGCCGCCGCGGCGTTGGCAACCTGAAATGGCCCAGGGAGCGGCAACTCGACCTCACACTGGCCCGCCGGCGTCGCTGCGACAAACCACGTGCCTTGGATCGTTCCCTGACTTCGCAGCACGCGCACATCGGCGCGCTCATGTGCTCCGTAGGTCAGCAACCTTCCGCGATTGACGCGGATCATGTATTCCGCGGCCGGGTCGTCGAGGTTGATCACTGCGACGGCGTCTTTTCCCCCGCTAGTTAGTTCCTCGAACAGCCTACCCTTTGCCCGCCGGTAATGATGCATGTCGGGGTGAAAGTTCAGGTGGTCGCGGCCGAGGTTGGTGAATACTCCGACGTCGAACGCGACTCCGGCCACACGCCGCAACTCCAGCGCGTGCGAAGAAACCTCCATCACCACCGCTCGGCAACCTTGATCGAGAGCGGTACGAAGGAGCCGTTGCAGCTCCGGCGCCTCTGGCGTCGTCTGCCGAGCGGGATAGATCTGGTCCCTGATGCGGTGCTCGACCGTTCCGAGCCGCGCTGTTGGCAAACGGGCAGCGCGAAGGACGGCGTCGATAAAATAAACCGTCGACGTTTTCCCCGACGTGCCCGTAACCCCAATCAGCGTCATCTTCTGCGACGGCCGACCATAGAACCGGCTTGCCAACTCGGCGAGCACAAGCCAGACGTCGTCGACCTGCACAACGGTAACTCCTTCCGGCACGGCCACTTCCCGTTGCACTACCAACGCAACGGCGCCCCGGGCCAGAGCATCGGGAATAAATTCGTGTCGGTCGGCACGTTGCTCCCCGCCCTCGGTCCGGTAGCCTGGGAGGCAAACGAAAAGACTCCCTTGTGTGGCCTCCCGCGAGTCCGCAACAATTGCCGAAACCTCCACCTCCAAGCTGCCCTGCAGCAGCTTGGAAGGGATTCCATGCAGCAACCTTCCCAGAGCGACGCGCACCGAGCGCAATCTATAGCACGCGCACGATCATCGAGCGGGGTGGACCCACGTTACCATCCACATCGCGCAGCCGCACGGTAATCAGGGTTTCTCCAGTAGGAAATGCGATCGAAGCGTCGACCATCGCGCAAAACTGGATCTGCGCGTCGTTGCTCGCGAAGCCATAGTCGCCACTCGCGAGCAAGATGCACTGCTCACCGTCGAAGCGACCAAACGGCTGGTCTTGTCCATCACGGAACCGACAGGCAAAGTCGTTCACGCGAGCAATGTTATCCGGCGTGAGAGCAAAATCCACCGGGTTGGTCGCCGGCACTCCTCCCCCCGCCACGGGCGTTGCACCCGGCCGGGCCTCAGCACGGTCGCAGACCTCCGGACTTCCATTACCGAGATCGCGCGAAGTCCAAACTTGCAAGTCGGGAAACGTGATGAGATCCGGCTGGAACGTACGCGGACTCACAGGCTTTCCACTCCTGCCCGGCTTACCCTCAATGACTAACCCAAAGCCAAAGCCGCCCCTCCTCACGTACACTGGGACACCGTCGTCCGTCACATCGCTTGGCTCCACCAGCGTACCATCAGCTCGGATCAATCCGAGGTAGGTGACCACGGGACCTTGCTCCTCGCGGCGAGGAACGGTCGGCGTCGCTGTCGGGCTTGGAGGAAGCGTGGGCGCTGGCTGCACCCGGACCACGATTTTTGCCTCGGCGCCCACGTTGCCCAAGATGTCGCGAAGTCTCACGGTGAGGATGGTGTCTCCCTCCGGGAAGGCGATGAGCCGCGACACTTGGGCACAATACTGCACGGTACTGCCGGGGTTGATGAAGCCGAAGTCCCCTGAGGGGAACATCGTGCATGCATCCGCGGGCCCCACTCCTAATGGCTTGCCTTCACCGTCGCGGAACCGGCAGGCAAGGTCGTTCACCGCGGCAATGATCTCCGGCGTCGCGGAAAAGGCCGCCGGCTCGACCGCTGGCACTCCACCTCCCGGCGGAGACATGTCGCACACCGCTGGACTACCGTCACCGAGCGGGCGAGAGGCAACGATTTGCAAATCGGGCAGACCGGCCAGGTCCTCTCGAAAAGTGGACAAACCTACAGGAGCGCCACTTGGACCAGGTGCCCCCTCCACGATGATGTAAAATCCGGCGCCCGAAGGCCGCACGTACACGGGCGTCCCGTCTGCCGTTGTACCACTTGGCTCGATGACCAAACCATCGGCTCGGGCCAAAGCAAAATAGGACACGCGGGGGCCAATCGTTGGTGCCGGCGTCGTCGTCGCTGTCGGGCTTGGCACCGGAGACGGTGTGGTCAGTACCGCCGGTGTCCACGTCGGCGAGGACACCAACCCAATTGGCTCATCGTCACCGTTGCAGCCGAGCAATAGACTCGCGAGCACGACCACACCTACCGACCACCTCGCCCCAGGCCTGATCATCCTTCTACCTCCCGTTCCAGCGGTTTGCCCGAACAATCTAGTCCGCTTCCCTACCGTGAAGTCAAGAAAAGCACAACGACTCCGATGGTGAATCGATGTACGCCTCAGAGGGGCAAACTGCTGGACCGCTCGGCACACGACTACAAGAATGCCGCACAACTCTGTGCGGTTGCGCGTTGCAAATGCAGGAAGATCGCGCGGCAAAGCTAGTCTGGGCTCCTCGCGCCTCAAGCGAGTTCTGCGGCACCCGTAGAACACCGAGACAAACTTACGATCCCTACTCGCCAGCCCAACTGAACCAAGCGGAAGGGGAGAATTCCTCCCAACTGCCGGAAGAGGAAACACAGGGAACGACCTTTCCCCGAGTTCGTCCAACTGGGCTCATGCTGCGGCCGTTTTCCCGCATCGTGCTCCACTCGCCGCCCGTCGCCGCACCATTCTCCCCACTCCTCACTCGCTAGTCACGACTCGCTATTCGCTATTCGCTATTCGCTATTCGCTATTCGCT
>FMJZ01007359.1_pt1 | contig 86773 bp, 88 predicted proteins | sample 1987881 | NCBI WGS metagenome assembly FMJZ01 (sample SAMEA4378227, study PRJEB15110) | soil metagenome | biome: soil; feature: Field; material: Soil | place: India | collected 2015-03-11 | depth 0 m
GCACTCATCAATCAAGTTCTGAATCCGTTCTCGCACTCTGGCCATCCGCATCCGTGGCCGCCGCTTGGCATTCACCTTGGTCATCCGCGAGACCCAGCTATCCAAGTAGAGGCGAGCAGTGCGTCCAAAGTCGCCTTTGCCAATTTCTACAAACGCATCCCCTCCCGTTAAGAACGTTCTCACACCGGAGTCGAGGGCAATGACTCCCGTTGCTGGCGTGATCTCAACAACAACAGGTTCAGGAAAAGTCGCATACCAGCGGTCTTTAATCCGCACGAATTCGGTGCCATAGTTGCACTCACGGGGGACTGGCTCGCTGGCAACAAAGCTCAATCCCTTGGTTAACCGTGGATACCCCGTGCCACTGCGATAGTTTCCCTGGTTGAACTGCAACGTATGCGTTTTATCCCGTATGCTACGAAACCTTGCATTTGGGCTGGCCTTAAAGGCTAACCACGCCTCAAAGATCGCATTTTGCCGAATGTGGCAGGGGCTATCTTTGACCCATTGCAGCAACTCAGAATTCATGATTTGGTCGCGGAGTTTGTATTTATTCCTGACCAACCCGTGTTGCCGCATATAGGCAATCCCTTGGTTGTAGCAGTATCGGGATGCTACCTGCCACTGCTTCCATAGTTTTGCCAATTCAGGCTGCGGATAAATCCTGATCTTTCTGGATTGCAGTTTTGTACTTGCGCAGTCCGTAGAGTCTGCTGCTGAAGCAGTGGAGGATGGCGAGAATATCCTCAACCAATTCTTGTTGGGGAGACAGCTCCTGATCATCGAGAACCACGATTTGACACCCGTGTCGTTGACAATACCACTGCACAAGGTCGAATCCAAATCGGTAGAGTCGGTCTTGATGAGCGACCACAATTGTTGTGACATCGCCTCGACCCACTCATTCCAATAAGGAAAGGAACTATTGACGCTTGAAGTTGAGACCACTGCCAATCTCTGCCACCACTTCGGGTCTAGGATAGAGTTCAACCAGTTTGGCAACTTGGCGATTGAGGTCGGGTTGTTGGGCGGGACTGCTAACGCTGGTATAGAGCACAACGGCTTGATTGTTTGTTTTTGCTGTTGCCCCTGTCCAAGAGTCGAGGTCGTAACGCCGCTCTGTACCAGAGGGGGTGCGGATGGCTTTGATGAGTCCTCGCTTTTGCCACCGCCGCAAGGTGTGCAGGCTGACCTTGAAATACGCACTGGCTTCTTTCGGCGTGACATATCTCGGCAGTGTACACTATTGATAACCAATGCTCAGCATTGTACAGCTATCTTTGCATTAAATTAATCCTCCTTGCCAAGAATGGCAAACTGCGGTGCTAGAATTATAAAGCCTTGCTTTTTGCATCCGTCAAAAGGCCATTTGTCCAAAAGGAGTTGACCTCAATGATGACACGGAACTACGAAACGCTTTACATTATTCGTCCTGATGTGGGCGAAGAACAACTGGAACAAACCATTAGCCAATTTCGCACTCTTTTAGAAGAACAGGGTGCGACAAAGCTTAAGGTACAAAATCGCGGTAAGCGTCGGTTTGCCTACCCGATCAAGAAACTGCGGGAGGGCTACTATATCCTGATGACCTATACTGTTGCTGGGACGGCGATCGCCCCCCTTGAGCGCGCCATGCGTCTCAACGAAAACATTCTCCGCTTCATGACGATTGTCCTCGAAGAAGAGACCGACACCGAAGACACCGAGGATGAAAATCCTGTTCTTGCCCGTGCCTAAGACAGCACACTGACTCAAGTTCACTGAAAGGGGGACATCATGGCACCATCTCCCGCTTCTTGGAAGTGCGATGGCATACCTAAAAATGGTAAATCCTACCCCAATGCCAGTGGTGCCCACTCCCCCTATGAAAACTTTGGTCCTGACTGTGATGTGTGTGGCCTACCCCGTGAGGCCATGAATCCTGCCAGTGGTAACAGTGCTACTGGCGCTGGAAAGTCGAAACTACCGCTAGTTGCTGCTGCCCTTGGGGTGGTTCTATTACTCGCGGGTGGTATTGGTTTCCTCGGCTATCGAATTTTTATTGCCAGCCGTGGCGGCAATACTTCACCCCTGACGGAAGCGACAACCAGTAACAACCAACTGGTGAGCAAAACCACCGCCCGCAACACAGCACACATTAGCCAAGGGGAGCGCATCCTGATCAGTGAGCCGAATCCCCAGCGAGCAGCCCTCAAGCAGGAAGCCGCCCTTGCCTTTGATCAGGGAGATTGGGCACAGGCGATCGCCAAGTATCAAGAACTGGTCACCCTCGATCCCAATGATCCAGAGGCACGCATTTATCTCAACAATGCCCGTGCCCGTCAAGCCGGCAACCCCATGACAATGGCCACCGTTGTTCCCATCGGCACCAGTCCCGATACCGCCAAGGAAATTCTGCGGGGGGTAGCTCAGTACCAAGAGCGCTTTAATGCCAGTGGCCCCAGTCGTGCCCTTGAAGTCGCTATTGTCAATGAAAACAGCCCCAATGGCGTGACCAGTTTGGCCGAAGATTTGATCAACAGTTCAATCCAAGGGGTACTAGGTCATGGCACCGATGCCAATAGTCGTGCCGCTCTACAAGTTTATGAGCAAGCGGGGATTGCCGCTCTTTCTCCCTTAACCACGAATGTCACCCCCCAAGGCAACGGTACAGTACAGGTCCAGACGCTATCCCTGAATGAAAAGGGGCAGCAACTCCTCAATACCTACCTTGATAATGCCGCCAATACCCTTGCCCAAGCCGCAGCGAAAAAAGTCCCTAATGCCAAAGTGGCTGTTCTCTACAACAGCGATAGCCCCTACAGTGATGAACTGAAAACTAAATTGGTTGCTGCCCTGCCTCGCTTTGGTACTCGAGTGGTGCAACAGATTGATGTGGCTGCTGCCGGCTTTAATGCCAATACAGCAATGACCACAGCACAGCAAGCGGGAGCCAATGTGGTCATTTTGGCCATGAGTCGCGCACGGGTGAATGATGCCGTTGCCCTTGCCATTGCCAATCAAACCCAAACTACCCCCGTGCCATTGTTTGGTAGTGATCAACTCTACGGCCCCGATTTATTGATCAAGGGGGATAGTGCCATTAATGGTATGATTCTGGCGGTGCCTTGGAGTACCAACCCCAGTGATCCCTTTGCTCAGCAGGCGGCACAAGCGTGGCGGGGTCAGATTAGTTGGCGCACCACTACGGCCTACGATGCGACTCAGGCTCTTGCCCAAGCGATGGTTCAAGGGGGCGATCGCGCCAGCACCCAACAACTGCTCCGCCAAGGGGTGCAAATTCAGGGGCAAACTGCCAGTGGTACTTTTGATCGAGTTCCTCTGGTTCAAGCGGCACCGGGACCCAATGGCCCTAAAGGCTCCAACTACCAGTTCAACCCCCTCAGTGGCATCTAAAGCCGGCCAACTAATGCTAAGCTATTGCCGATTGGTGTTTTAGGAATCTCCATGACTGCAAAAATTGGCATTATTGGCGGTAGTGGTCTCTACAAGATGGATGCCCTCACCGATGTCGAAGAGGTACGTCTGACTACGCCCTTTGGTGATCCTTCCGATGCCTTTATTTGCGGCAAGATTGCTGGGGTTCCTGTCGTCTTTTTGGCACGCCATGGCCGCAATCACCATCTACTGCCGACGGAGATTCCCTTTCGTGCCAACATCTATGGCTTCAAATCCCTTGGAGTCGAGTACCTGCTTTCTGCGTCTGCGGTGGGTTCCCTACAGGAACAGGTGAAACCCCTTGATATGGTGGTGCCCGATCAGTTTATTGACCGTACCCGTAACCGCATTTCCACATTCTTTGGTGATGGCATTGTGGCGCACATTGGCTTTGCCGATCCGGTGTGTCCTGCCCTTGCTGGTGTTCTCGCAGATGCGATCGCCGATCTCAACCTGCCCGATGTCACCCTTCACCGCCAAGGTACCTATGTGTGTATGGAAGGCCCTGCTTTCTCGACGCTAGCAGAGTCTAACCTGTACCGCTCGTGGGGCGGCACCGTGATTGGCATGACGAATCTACCGGAGGCCAAACTCGCTCGTGAAGCGGAGATTGCCTATGCAACGCTGGCACTCGTCACGGACTACGACTGCTGGCACCCAGAGCATGACTCAGTCACAGTGGAGATGATTATCGGCAACTTGCAGCGCAATGTCAAAAATGCCCAAGCAATTATCTGCGAAACCGTCAAACGCCTCCATGAGCATCCACCAGCCTCTAAAGCCCACCGTGCCTTAAAGAATGCTATTCTCACTCCCCTTGACAAAGTACCCGCAGCCACCAAGGAGAAACTTCATCTGCTCTTGGCCAAATATCTCTAGGTCATAGACTCTGCTGTATTCTGATCACCCTCAAAACTGATCTGCTCACACAGTTGCGGGTAGGTCGTCTTGGGACTGAGGCAGCGACAGCGGTTGAGGGCAGCGGCAAGGGCTTCCATTTTAATCGGTTTACTGATGTAGTCATCCATACCCGCTGCAAAGCAGCGTTCGCGATCGCCGGCTAGGGCATTTGCTGTCATGGCAATAATCCAAGGGCGTTGACTGGGGGGCCATTGGGCACAGATGCGTTCGGTGGTCTCGAGGCCATCCATCTTTGGCATTTGCACATCCATCAGCACAACATCGTAGGGGCGCTGTTGCAGTGCTTCAAGCACCTCGAGGCCATTGGCCGCCACATCGGCACGGTAGCCCATCCGCTTGAGAATATGCAGTGCCACCTTTTGGTTAACAGCATTGTCCTCAGCAAGGAGGATGCGCAGCGGAAAGCGACTGCCCAAGCTGGGATCAATGCTTGTTTTTGTCAGGGCAGGCTGAGTTGCGGATTCACTGCTGAGGGTCTTAATTAGGGTTTGGCGTAGGGTCAGGGGGCGAATGGGTTTGGGGACGTGAGCCGTGATCAATTCCTTGCGGTTAGCAGTTTCCAGCCAACTCAGGGGCGTGAGCAGGATAATCGGCTGTTGCCTGAAGTGCGGCTCTGATTGCAACCGCTCTGATAACTGAAGCCCGGTCATCTGGGGCATATTCAAATCAATTACTGCCAAATCCCACTGGGGAGGAGCCTCCAGAACCAGTTGGGGATCGCCATACCCAATAGGCACCATGCCCCAGTTTTGCAGTAATGTACAGAGATTCTCACGGCTAGCGGCATTGTCATCAACAACAAGGACACGCTTGCTTTCTAGAGCAGGGTGAACTGCTGGTGGTACATAGGGTTTTTGCTCTTTGACGAGGATCGTAAAGGTAAATGTTGTGCCCTGACCCTCAACACTCTCAACAAACATATCACCGCCCATTAACTCACAGAGGCGTTTGCTAATGACTAGCCCTAGGCCTGTACCGCCATACTCGCGCGTCGTGGAGGCATCCACTTGGCTAAAGGGCTTGAAGAGCCGATCCAAGCGATCGCTGGGAATGCCAATGCCCGTATCCTGGACTTGAAATTGGAGAAAATTCTTGCCCTTGTGCTTGACCACGCTCACATGGACGACGACTTGGCCTTCGGGGGTAAACTTAATCCCATTGCCCACTAAGTTAACGAGAATCTGCCGTAGCCGTGTCACGTCCCCTTTAACTTGGGCAGGGGTTTCGGGGGTACAAGTGTAAACTAACTCTAACTCCTTCTCCTCAGCTTTGCTGGCCAATAGGCTCAGGACATCCTCCACGCACTCACGCACATCAAAGGGCTGCTGCTCCAGTACCAACTTGCCCGATTCAATTTTCGAGAAGTCAAGAATGTCGTTAATAATTGCTAGGAGTGTCTCACCGGCTTGGTGTAGAGTTTGCAAAAAATCCCGTTGCTGCTCATTGAGGGGCGTATCCAAGAGCAAATTCGTAAAGCCCAAAACAGCATTCATGGGGGTGCGGATTTCATGGCTCATGGTGGCCAAAAATTCACTCTTGGCACGGTTGGCCAGTTCTGCTTGCAGGCGGGCTTGCTCGAGTTCTTGGTTTTGCTGAGCCAACAATTGTCGCTGCTGCTGTTCATGGCGCAGGAGTTCCGCTTGGGCGATCGCAATCCCCACTTGAGCTGCCACCGCCTCTAGAAGTTCGATTTCCTCAGGGGTCCACTGTCGCTGGCGATCGCACTGGTGCAGGCTAATAACACCGTTGGGCACTCCTTTATAGGACGTACGAATGGCCAGCATTGACTTGATTTCAAACTGGCAGCATAGTTTCTCTGTATTGGCAAAGAGGGGATCTTGGGTCACATCATGGGAAACAACGGCGGCATCACTTTCTAAGACCTTTTCTAAGACCTTCAAGGTGTGGGGGTTATTCTCCACGAGCACATTAACCCCCTTCATAGATGCGTAGCCCGGTTGCAGATATTCGGCCACATCAGGAATACGTGGTGGGGGCCCCGGCTCGTAGCGGTGAATTAAACAGCGACTAACCCCAAAGGCACGACCAATTTGAGTGACAGTTGTTTCAAAAACTGTCTCCGTATCGAGGCTCTGGCGAATCTGTTCAGTAATTTGATTCAGGAGTAATGCCCGCTGCATTTGCTGTTGCAGTTGCTGACGTTGGCGGGTTTCCTGTTCAAGGAGTTGTACTTGGGCGAGGCCAATCCCCACCTGTGCCGCCACACTCTTAAGCAAACTTTTAATGGCCTCCGTCCACCGCCGCTGGCGATCGCACTGGTGCAAAATGAGTAAACCATTGGCTTGATTGCGATAGGCCGTGCGCACAATCACCGCAGATTTCACACTCAGGGCTTCGCAGTACTGATGAAGGGCAATCAGGCGATTGTCGGTAGTGACATCATCGCAGCTAAAGACTTCATCAGAGGCAAAGACCGACTCCAAAAATGAACCGCGTATCTGTGCCAAATCAAGATCACACTCATTGACGGAGGGCACCCCCGGCGCACAATACTCCGCCACCAGTTCCATCGGTGAGGGGGCATTCTCTTGATACACAAATAGGAGGCAACGACTGACATTCAGGGTTGTCCCCACCTGCTGGACAGCTGTGCGACAAATGTGTTCCCGCTCGATTTGCTGGCGAATTTCCTCGGTAATGCGGTTGAGAAGCAGCGTGCGTTTTACCTGCTGTTGTAAAAAGAGTTGTGCCCGCTGCCGTTCGCTGACATCACTTTGAATGCCAATGTAGTGCGTAATTTCGCCAAATTCGTTATAAATCGGGGAGATGGCAAGCTCATTCCAAAAAGGTTGGCCGTTTTTGCGGTAGTTGCGCAGCACCACACGGCAGGATTGGCCTTTTTTAATTGCATTACGAATTGCTTCAGCCCCCGGTTGATGGCGATCGCGCCCCTGCAAAAAGCGGCAATTTTTGCCGATCACCTCCGTTGCTCGATATCCCGTCATCCGCTCAAAGGCGGGGTTCACATAGATAATTGGATTATCGGGTTGGCGGTAGTCGGTAATCACAATGCCATTAGTACTAGCAATAATGGCTCGCTCCCGCAGTCGCAGCTCCGCCTCAATTTGCTTCTTATCAGTAATATCAACTGCTAACTCCAAAAAGCCAATCAGTTGCTCTTGGCTATCATGAATCGGGGTGACTGACAGGGACACAGGGAAGCGAGAGCCATCCCGCCGTACAAATGTCCACTCCTGTTCATCCGCCAAACCACGCCGCGCCCGGGCCACGAGAGTCTCAAACCCCGCAGGAATGGGTTCTTCCAATTGGGCACTGAGAATCTGGGCATAGCGTTCCACCTCTTGAGGATCATGGAAACGTTCTGGGGTTGCTTTACCCACCAGTTCTGAGGCAGGGTATCCCAGCCATTTCTCGGCGGCTCGATTCATCAGCGTGATGATGCCATCGGTACGGGTGGCAATAATGGCGTGATTACTACTATTGAAGACCGCCTCTTGGAGGCTGCTCATCTGCTGGATGTGGGCTAATTGTTGCTGGGTGACCTCTAAGTGATGGCGGATTTCCAGTTCACTAATGACTTGGCGAGCAAGGGTGCGCAGGGTTTGCTGTTGAAGGGGGTTTAGCTCACGCGGCTGATAGTCCACCACGCACAGGGTACCAATGCCATAGCCATCGGGAGTAATCAAGGGCATGCCCGCATAGAAGCGGATATAGGGCGGCCCTGTAACAACGGGATTATCGGCAAAGCGGGGATCCAACCGCGCATCCGGCACCACCACCAGTTCTGGCTGAAGGATCACATGGGCACAGAAGGCAATACTGCGTGGGGTTTCACAGGCATCTAGCCCCACCTTGGACTTAAACCATTGCCGCTGGCGATCAATGAGACTAATTAGGGCAATGGGGGTTTCGCAAATGGCCGCCGCTAAATTTGTAATTTCATCAAAGACAGGTTCCGGAGGCGTATCTAGGACTCGATACTGCTCAAGGGCACGTTGCCGTTCCGGTTCGTTTGCTGGCAATGGGGCAGCAGGCATAGCCCAAATGTACCGCCTTTTTGTAGGAGCAAGTCTTTCATCATTATATGAATTGCACTGGTTCTAGAGAGGATCTCCTAGGGGATGCAGAACACAACATCTATCTTCGCAGGACTTGGAGGGCAGTAACAGAACAAAAAAAGGATGTAGACTCTAGGCCTACACCCTTCATCAATCGTTATTTTCAGACTGTGGCAATTTTAGCGTGCCCAACCCTTGGCAGCTTGATCGAGCACGTAGGCAGCCACATCTTGAATTTGCTCATCGGTGAGACGACCCGCAAAAGCGGGCATGGCATTTTTGCCGTGCTGCACTTGGTAGATAATGGCATCCTCAGAGTACATGCCAAATTGCTCAAGAGCTTCTTTTTTCAGGGTTTTGTTGGCCATCACGACATTGCCGCCCCCCATGTGACAGGCTGCGCAGTTGCCGCTAAAGACTTTGGCGCCATTGGCTAAATCTGCTGCCAAGGCCGCAGGGGTGAGGCTGACAAAGAGAGCGATCGCCCAAACACAAATGAATAGCTTTTTCAACGGAGTTCTCCTTTCATGGAATGCGTCAGGGTATGGATAAAGCCCCAAAAATCAAGGGGTGCAAGGTTCACCAAAGGTCAGTGTAGCAAAGTTCCCAACCTAGGGGGCACTGTCCGGAAAGCTTTCTACGCCCCAACCGGGCGCGACGGCCGCCGCTCGCAAAATAAAAGCAGCTAAGGTCTCAAGCTGTTCCGTGGTCAACCAGTCCTCACTCACACGGCGGCAGGAATAACTCTCTTCGCTGCCATCGTAGGATCTCGGCGATCGCTGGAAAGCAACGAGGCTCGCGATCGTATCCCGTGGCGGCGTTGCCCCCTTGAGATCCTGCAGAGAGAGTGACACCAAAGGATTGGGTAAGGTGCTGCCACCAACATGACAGTTTTTGCAGTTTTCCTCAAAGAGCCGCTTGCCACGGGTCAGATCCGCTGCTGTGAAGGTTTTGGTCTCACCGCGATCATTGAAGGGCAATTCTACGCTGTCCGTTACCTTGAGGTATTGGATCACATAGTTATCTACCCTGGCGGCTGCCAGTGCCGTTGCCGGCGCGATCGCCCAGCCTAGCAGCAGAATCAAGAGACCACCGCAGAGCCAGCTGAGAGACCGTTGCCAAAAGTGAGGTTGGTACATGGGTGTTGGGAACATCCTTGTTACGAGTCATTAGTAATAAACTTTGCCACCGCCCCATTTATCACCCAAGATTTTGGGTTCGACGAGAATATGGCCGGCGATCGCCACCAAATCTTTCTCCGTCAGGTTGCGCATTTTCGGGAAAATGTCGGCACTGCGCAGACTGGGGTGCACCTCAGCAATTTCTTGCTCACCATCGTAGGTGGTGGGGTTCTTCATATAGTCCACCAGGCCTTCAATGTTATCCCGTGGCGGCGTGGCTAGGGCGAGGGTTTCCGTGCGCAAATCCAAGCTGGGGTTTGTTTTGGTAATCCCTCCCACATGGCAAGAGGCACAAGCATACTGGAAGAGGCGCTTACCCTCTAGGTATTGTTTTTCCGTCAGCGTAATCGTTTTGCCCTCGCTGTTGAGGGGGACAGTCAGGACTTCAGGGGTCAGTTCGGCGGCCAGTGCTGTGCCCGTGGTGAGTTGCCAGAGGCAGAGGCAGAGAGCGACCGCAAGCCAAACGCATTTTTTTAACATAGTTCTCCCAATAAGCAGGTCTTACGATTGCGGTGTGTCTGGTTGATCGTTGGCGGGCGCAGGGGTCGTCAAGGCCAAAATAATTGCTTTGGCATCTTCAAGGGGCAATCGTGTTTGTGGACTGGTATAGCGAATACCCAAGCGATCGCACCACGCACAGACCGTTTCGACCGACACGCCGTAGTCTGCTGCTAAATCCGCGATCGCAATGTCCACAAATCCCATGCTGCCACTCCCCGCTTGGGATCAACGACCAAGTATCATTATCATGCCATTGCGCGGCTTCTTTACCAAAAGGCGTCCGCTGCGCAAAGAGAAGTGCCGCCACAGCGTACACTGTTGATGTGGCCGTTCAGATGGAGTTTTCAATGAAACGAGTCCTGGCAATTATCCTTGGGGGCGGTGCCGGCACACGTCTCTATCCCTTGACCAAGCGTCGCGCCAAGCCTGCGGTTCCCCTTGCTGGAAAATATCGCCTCATTGATATTCCTGTGAGCAATTGCATCAACTCCGAAATCAATAACATTTACGTCCTTACCCAATTCAACTCGGCCTCCCTCAATCGTCACATTGCCCGTACCTATACCTTCCCCGGCCTAACAGGTGGCTTTGTCGAAGTCCTAGCAGCCCAACAAACCCCAGAAAATCCCAACTGGTTTCAGGGCACTGCTGATGCTGTGCGGCAATACCTGTGGCTGCTGGCCGATTGGGACGTAGATGAATACCTGATTCTTTCAGGCGATCACCTCTACCGCATGGACTATCGCCTTTTTGTGCAGCGCCACCGCGACACGGGTGCCGATATTACCCTCTCTGTGTTGCCCGTTGATGAGAAGTCCGCCTCTGGCTTTGGCTTGATTAAGGTAGATGGCACAGGCCGAGTCGTTGACTTCCGTGAAAAACCCACGGGGGATGCCCTACGGGATATGCGAGTAGACACAACCCGCTATGGCCTCAGTGCTGAGGAAGCCCATCGCAAACCCTACATTGCCTCGATGGGAATTTACGTCTTTAAGCGGCAAGTTCTCATTGATCTACTGCAACAGATGGCCAATGCCACAGACTTTGGCAAGGAAATTATCCCCGCTGCGGCTCGCTCTCATCTTGTCCAAACCTACGTTTTTAACGGCTACTGGGAAGATATTGGCACGATTGGATCCTTCTACGAAGCCAACCTTGCCCTGACCCAACAACCCCAGCCGCCCTTTAGCTTCTACGACGAAAACGCCCCCATCTACACCCGTCCCCGCTATTTGCCCCCCAGTAAGATTCTCAGTTGCACGATCACAGAGTCGATCATTAGCGAGGGCTGCATTCTTAAGGAATGCCAAGTCCACCATTCCGTTTTGGGGGTGCGATCGCGGATAGAATCGGGATGTGTCATTGACCACTCCCTTTTGATGGGAGCCGACTACTACCAAGACTCAGCACAACGCCACCAACTGGCTCTGCAACACAAAATCCCCATCGGCATTGGTGCCAACAGTGTCATTCGCAGGGCAATCGTCGATAAAAATGCCTGCATTGGCCACGATGTCAAAATCATCAACAAAGACCATGTTGAAGAATCCAACCGTGAGGATCAGGGATTTTATATTCGCAGCGGTGTCGTGGTGATTATCAAAAATGCCGTGATCCCCGATGGCACCGTTATTTAAGCCATAAGCAAATTTGAATTGGCAAGCGGGGAAAACCTGTGTAGCATAAGATAAGCGTCCAACCCTCTAGCGGAACTGCCATCTATGCCCACGATAGAGACTCGCACAGAACCCATGGTCATCAACATGGGGCCGCACCATCCCTCAATGCACGGGGTCTTGCGGTTAATGGTGACCCTTGATGGCGAAGATGTGATTGACTGCGAGCCGGTGATTGGCTACCTCCATCGCGGCATGGAGAAAATTGCCGAAAACCGCACCAACATTATGTTCATCCCCTACGTGAGTCGTTGGGACTACGCCGCCGGGATGTTTAACGAAGCGGTTACTGTCAACGCTCCCGAAAAGTTGGCCGGTATTCCCGTGCCCAAGCGTGCCAGCTATATCCGCGTGATCATGCTGGAGCTGAACCGCATTGCCAATCACCTGCTGTGGTTAGGCCCCTTCTTGGCGGATGTCGGTGCCCAGACGCCCTTTTTCTACATCTTCCGCGAGCGGGAGTACATCTACGATCTCTTTGAAGCCGCCACAGGCATGCGCTTCATTAACAACAATTACTTCCGCATAGGGGGAGTGGCCGCCGACCTCACCTATGGCTGGGTGACCAAGTGCCGCGACTTTTGCGATTACTTCCTGCCCAAGGTGGATGAATACGAGCGCCTGATCACCAACAACCCCATCTTTGTGCGCCGCTTACAGGGGGTGGGCAAAATTAGCCGTGAGGATGCCATCAACTGGGGGCTATCGGGGCCGATGCTCCGCGCCTCCGGCGTGAAGTGGGATCTGCGCAAGGTGGATCACTACGAGTGCTATGACGACTTCGACTGGGAGGTACCTGTGGCCACGGAAGGTGATTGCCTTGCCCGCTACATTGTTCGTATTCAGGAAATGCGCGAATCGGTGAAGATCATTCGCCAAGCCTTAGATGGTTTGCCCGGTGGTCCCTACGAAAACCTCGAAGCCAAGCGGATGCGCGAGGGTGCTAAGTCAGAGTGGAATGGCTTTGACTATCAGTACATTGGCAAGAAGCTGGCTCCCACCTTCAAAATTCCCAAAGGGGAGCACTATGTGCGCGTTGAATCGGGGAAAGGAGAACTAGGCATTTATCTGATTGGGGATGATAATGTCTTCCCTTGGCGCTGGAAGATTCGTCCACCGGATTTCAATAACCTGCAAGTGCTGCCCCAGTTGCTGAAGGGAATGAAAGTGGCGGATATTGTTGCTATCCTTGGCAGTATCGATGTAATTATGGGGTCCGTCGATCGCTAGGGAATTGTTGAGCCACCAGCGAGGGAGCCATGGCTGTTCAATTACCGTTCCTCACCTCCACCAACTTCAGTGGCCTCTTTAATGAGCGGTTTTGGCAAAATGCGTGGCCACTGCCGCCTCAAAACCAATTGAAGCGGGGTGCGCTGGTTCCAGATGTGGAGCTACCCGGCGTAGCGTTAAGTGAGCCTGTTCGCCTTTCAAAGGTGTGGAAAGAGCAGCCGCTCCTGTTGGTGTTTACCCGTATCTTCACAGAGCACCAATACTGCCCACTGTGCTATCCCTATCTCAAGGCCTTGAATGAAAACTATAACACCTTTCAAGGCAAGGGAGTGGCGGTTCTTGTGGTCACCAGTACCGATGCCCACCAAAGTGAGAAGGTTAAGGCGGATATGGCCTTAAAGATGCCCCTGCTCTATGACCCCAGTTGCCAAGTCTTTCGCAAATACCGCACCGGTCAAGCCTTGGGGGCACCGCTACCGGCGCAGTTTCTCATTGATCAGGAAGGCAAGCTGCGCTACAAGCATCTCTTCTCGTTTTTAGAACCCAATGCTCCCCTAGAGCGCTTGTTTCAGGAGATTGACGCCTTCGGGGCAACAGTGCCTCCAACAGAAACTCGCTAGGATAGAAGGTGTATCTTTGGGGCTGTAGCTCAGTCGGATAGAGCGAGCGCCTCCTAAGCGCTAGGCCGTGCGTTCAAATCGCACCAGTCCCGTTCTTGACCTTAGAATAAAAAGCAAATCTTTGTAACGTCAGTGTTGCATCTGTGATAGAGCGATCGCCAGTGAATTCCCTCCTAAAGGAACTTCAAGGCACGATTGATGACCTTGAGGACTACCAAAGCGCCCGTAGCTACGCAGCGGCCAAGAGTGCCCTTGAAAAATTACTGCTCGAGTGCAAAGCCACTGGCACCGAAAAAGTCTCCCTCGCTCGCGCGATCGCTGACCTCGAAGAAATGCTCGACAAGCTCCACTATGGTGTCGTGCAAATTGCCGTCTTTGGCATGGTGGGGCGGGGGAAATCCTCCCTGCTCAATGCCCTGCTGGGCGAACCCTACTTTGCCACTGGACCCATTCATGGCGTGACCCAAAAGGAAGCCAGTGCCCTTTGGCAAATTTCTGAAGCCCAGCGTGGCAATCCCATTCGCCTGATTGATACACCGGGGTTGGACGAAGTCAATGGCGCCGCACGGGAGCAACTGGCACGAGAGGTAGCAGCTCAAGCAGATTTGATTCTCTTCGTCATTGCCGGCGACTTGACCCGTCTTGAATACCAAGCCCTCAGTGAGTTGCGGCAGATAGGCAAGCCAATGATTCTGGTTTTTAACAAAGTGGATCAGTATCCAGAGGCGGATCGCGAGGCTATCTATAGCAAAATCCGTGATGAGCGCGTCAAAGAACTCCTCTCTCCCGAAGAAATTGTCATGGTAGCGGCAGCACCCCTTGTCCCCCAAGTGAACCGCGATCGCCAAGGCCGAGTACAGGTGAAAATGACCGTCGGTGCCCCCCAAGTGGAACCCCTGAAACGCAAAATCTTGGAGGTGCTAGAGCGCGAAGGCAAAGCCCTGATTGCCCTCAATTCAATGCTCTTTGCCAATAAAGTGAGTGAAGAGTTAACTCGCTACAAGCTGAAACTGCGGGATCAGGAGGCCAACCAACTAATTTGGAAGGGGGCAGTGACCAAGGCGCTGGCGATCGCCCTCAACCCCGTCACTGTGCTCGATATGGTCAGCAGTGCTGTCATTGACTTGACAACGATTCAACTGCTCTCGCGGCTCTACGATATTGAACTTACAGACGCAGGCGCCAAGGAACTGCTCCAAACCATTGCCCTTGCCATGGGCAGCATTAGTTTAGGCGAATTTGCCGTCAATTTGGGCCTCAGTTCCCTCAAGGGCCTGTTGGGATTGGCTACACCCATGAGCGGTGGCATTGCCCTTGGCCCTTACCTCTCAGTCGCCATGACCCAGGCGGGGATTGCTGGCGTTTCCTCCTATACGATGGGGCAAGTAGCCAAAACCTATTTTGCCAACGGCGCAGGCTGGGGTGCTGTAGGACCCAAAACTGTTGTTCAGCAAATCCTCAGTCAACTGGATCAGCGCCATATCCTCAATCGGCTGAAGCTGGAAATTCAGGAGCAGTTGTACCCAAGTTGAGTGAGCCTTGAGCAAGACGGGCTGTTCCATAGGCGGCCTCAGTGTGGAATGAAATGGCCACCGGCACCCCTAGGTATCGCTGGCGCAGCGCTAACCATGCTGGATTACGGGCACCCCCCCCAGCCGTCCAGATGCGTTTCAGGGGTGAGGCACCCAAACGCTGCAATTGGGCATAGCCTTGGGCTTCAATGCGACTGAGACTTTCAAGGAGTCCCTGTAAAAAGAGGCGAGGGTCGGCGGGTCGCGGTTCTAGGCAAGGCTCGAGGTCAGGATCATTGATGGGAAAGCGTTCACCCCGCTTGAGCAGGGGATAGTAGTCCAAGCCCGTGGGTTGACTGACATCTATTTGGACACTGAGGCGCTCTAGTTCCTCTTGGCTAAAAAACTGGGCTAAAATCGCCGCACCACAGTTGGAGGCGCCCCCCACCAGCCAGCGATCGCCCAGGCGATGACTATAGATGCCTGCTGTCAAATCCTCTACCCTAGAGGCACTCAAGAGCTTCAGCACAAGGGTTGACCCCAAAGATGTCACCGCTTCACCCAGCTCAGAGGCGCCACTAGCCAAGAAGGCGGCAATGCTATCGGTGGTACCGGCACACACCTCACACGTTGGAGACAAGCCTAAATCGGTGGCTGTGACCTTTCCTAGAACCGTACCGGGGGGAACGACCTTAGGGAGCAGAGACTGCAAGGGGGCAAGCGTCGGGTGGCTAAACCAGTCGGGGTAAGCTTCCTTGGCCGCGTCATAGCCCAACTTCAGGGCATTGTGCCAGTCGGAAATGCCCAGTTGACCATGGAGCAAAAAGGCCAGCCAATCGGCTTGGTGTACCAAAACAGCGTTGACGGTGGGGTAGTGGGTCTGGAGCCACAACAGCTTAACTAGACTACTGGTGGCACCCAGGACAAGGTGATCCGTGGTTAAAATCTGCCGCAGCGTTTGAACATGATCCTGGGCGCGATCGTCGTTGTAGAGGAGAACGGGTGAGCAGGGCTGCCCCTGAGCATCACAGAGGAAAACGGTGCTAGAGGTGGCATCAATGGCAATCCGCTGAATTTGCTGACGGATAGCACTTGGAATATCTAAAATCAACGCCCGCAGCGTTGCTGCCCATTCTTGGGGTTGATCGGGCTGGTGCAACGGACGACGGGCGGTGGCGAGAATATTGCCTTCCGGATCGAGGGCGATCGCCCGCGCCCCCGAGGTACCAAAATCAATCCCCAAGGTGGTACTCATGCCAATAATTAATTATTTATTGCAGCAGCGCAAAAAGCTCACTATCCAGCTCATAACCAAACATGGCAGCCATTCCCTTAATCTTTTCAGCCGCAGGATACCCCTGCCCCTGAAGCCACTGCCAAAGGGTAAACACCTTGGCCATGACAAAAATATCAAGGGCTTGGGGGTTGAAGATAATGCCCTGCTGTGGATGAAATTCGTGGGGCACGAGCATTGCCCCATAACGCACTAGTTCTCCCGCTGACCAATCCAGTAAATAGGGTAGCCATGGGTAGCAGACATCAGCACGAATGAACCAAAGGCGCACGGGTGGCAATTCCGAAAGTTCTAGATCAGGTTCATCCGCTGGGCGGGGATAGTTAATCGTAAAACGCAGCGCTTGGTGATGATCTAGAAGCCGCTGCTCTGCCATCAGGGGGTCAAGGACATGTTGCAGGGGGGATAAGTCCAGACGATCAATCTGATCTGGGGCTAACTCGATCGCGATCGCCACTCTTTATCTCTCCCCAGCAGCCTAAAGAACCTGCTGGACTTCAGCAATCTCTGGAATGGATTCCTTTAACTTGCGCTCAATACCCATGCGCAGCGTCATCGTCGAACTAGGGCAAGAACCACAGGCACCCTGTAAGCGCAGTCGTACCACAGGCCCTTCAATTTCCACAAGTTCGACATTACCGCCATCGGCCATTAAATAAGGGCGGAGTTCATCAAGGACTTTTTCGACGTTTTCTTGACTCAATTCAAGGGTTGCAGCCATGGTTACTGTTTTTGGCATATCCTTCACATTAATCTTCAGTTTAGCATTTAGCGGGGCGATCGCCCTTTGGGAATTCCAAGGGGTGCCAATGGATCTGGCTCTAGGGAAATCTGCTCAACAGTGTTAGGAACGGCAACGCTCAAGGATACAATAATAGCTTGGTGAACTGCACGGTAGGACATGATTTCCAGTAATGATTTTCGCCCCGGTGTAAGTATTGAGTTGGATGGTGCTGTCTGGCGAGTCGTCGAATTTTTGCACGTCAAACCCGGTAAAGGCTCAGCCTTTGTGCGAACAAAGCTAAAGAATGTGCAAACGGGCAACGTGATTGAGCGCACCTTCCGCGCCGGCGAGACCGTTCCCCAAGCCACTCTTGAAAAACGCACCATGCAGCATACCTACAAAGATGGCGAAGACTATGTCTTTATGGACATGGAAAGCTATGAGGAGGCTCGCCTCACGCCCGCACAAATCGGCGATCGCGCCAAGTATCTCAAAGAAGGGATGGAAGTCAATATCGTCAAATGGGGTGAGCAAGTCCTTGAGGTGGAGCTACCCAACTCCGTTGTTTTAGAAGTGGTGCAAACCGATCCGGGGGTTAAAGGGGATACTGCCACTGGTGGCTCGAAACCCGCTATTGTCGAAACCGGTGCCCAAGTCATGGTACCGTTATTTATCTCCGTAGGCGAGCGGATTCGCATTGATACTCGCTCAGATACGTATCTTGGCCGCGAATAGGAGTAATGGGTGTGGAGCTTGACCTCAACCAAGTACGCGAATTGCTACTAATGTTTGATCAAACCAGCGTCACCGAACTCAACCTTAAGAGTGGCGAACTGGAACTTCAACTCCGCAAGCGTGAGCAGATCAGTGGCAGCACCCCCGTGGTTGTGGCTCCAGCTCCTGCATCAACCGTCACGCCCACACCTGTGTCCCCTCCAGCCGTGACCCCCGCTCCGGAACCAACGCCACCCCCCGCCAACCGTAAAACCGTGGACATTGTGGCGCCAATGGTAGGCACCTTTTATCGTGCCCCCGCTCCCGATGAACCCCCCTTTGTCGAAGTGGGCGATACCGTCAGAAAAGGCCAAGTGGTTTGCATCATTGAAGCCATGAAGCTGATGAATGAAATTGAAGCCGAAGTGAATGGCCAAGTGGTGGAAATTCTGGTGCAAAATGCTGAACCAATTGAGTATGGTCAAACCTTAATGCGCATTTTACCTAACTAAATCAACAGCGTTCTTTCGTCAAAGAGAGGCAGGTCCTAATTGCAAAGATATGTTAAGCATTGAGGAGTTTAAGGCCAAGAATTCAATGCTTTCAAGCCTTTGCGCTCTTGCCGAGACCCTAATTGAAAAACTAGAATTTAGAAACATTTACCACCACTGCCTGACGAGGTTGGCCTGTGCAAGCAACTGGAGCATACATTCTTATTGATACCCTATGCCGTCACGGCGTTAAGCATATTTTTGGCTATCCTGGTGGAGCAATTTTACCGATTTACGATGAACTGTACCGTGCTGAGTCAAAGGGAATCATTCAGCACATTCTGGTGCGCCACGAACAGGGGGCAGCCCATGCCGCTGACGGCTACGCTCGTGCCACAGGTCAAGTGGGGGTGTGTTTTGGTACTTCAGGGCCGGGGGCGACGAACTTAGTTACAGGCATTGCCACAGCCCACATGGATTCAATTCCACTGCTGGTGATCACAGGTCAGGTGCCCCGCTCCGCCATTGGTACCGATGCCTTTCAGGAAACCGATATCTTTGGCATTACGCTGCCGATTGTCAAGCACTCCTATGTGGTGCGCGAAGCCAAGGATATGGCACGGATTGTTGCGGAGGCCATTTACATTGCCACCACTGGCCGGCCAGGACCTGTGCTCGTGGATATTCCCAAGGATGTCGGCCTAGAAGTCTGTGAGTATGAACCGATCGAGCCGGGGCAGGTCAAGCTGCGGGGCTATCGTCCCACGATTCGCGGCAATGCCCGTCAAATTGCCCAAGCGGTTCAATTGATTCGTGCGGCCAAGCGACCCTTGCTCTATGTGGGGGGCGGTGCGATTACAGCGGGTGCTCACGAGGAGGTGCTTAGGTTAGCCGAGCTATTCCAGATTCCTGTGACAACAACGCTCATGGGTAAGGGGGCGTTTCCTGAGTCCCATCCCCTCTCTGTGGGTATGTTGGGGATGCATGGCACCGCCTATGCCAACTTTGCCGTCAGTGAATGTGATCTATTGATTGCCGTGGGGGCGCGGTTTGACGATCGCGTGACTGGTAAGCTGGATGAATTTGCCTCCCGCGCTAAGGTGATTCACATTGACATTGATCCTGCCGAAGTGGGCAAAAACCGCGTGCCTGATGTGCCGATTGTTGGCAGCGTTAAACCAGTGCTCCAGCAACTCCTCAAGCACATTGAAGACAGTGGTGAAGCCGTTGAACCCGCCACCCAAGCGTGGCTCGAGCGCATCAAGGTCTGGAAAGAGGACTATCCCCTCGTCGTGCCGCAGCCCAGTGGTGAACTCTCGCCCCAAGAGGTGATTGTTGCCTTTGGTCGCCATGCACCTGATGCCTACTACACGACTGATGTGGGTCAGCACCAGATGTGGGCGGCGCAATTCCTGAAAAATGGCCCTCGGCGTTGGATTTCCAGTGCCGGCTTGGGCACGATGGGCTTTGGCATGCCCGCAGCAATGGGGGTGAAGGTGGCACTACCCGATCAACAGGTGATCTGTATTAGTGGCGATGCCAGTTTTCAAATGAATTCCCAAGAGTTGGCCACATTGGCTCAGTATGGTATTGCTGTCAAGACGGTCATTATTAACAATTTTTGGCAGGGAATGGTGCGCCAGTGGCAGCAGGCCTTTTACGAGGCGCGTTATTCCCATTCCAATATGGCCAAGGGGATGCCCGATTTTGTGAAATTGGCGGAGGCCTACGGGGTTAAGGGGTTGCGGGTGAGCGATCGCCACGATTTGGATGCGATTGTCCAAGAAGTCTTGGCCTACGATGGCCCAGTGCTACTGGATGCCCATGTTACCCGCGATGAAAATTGCTACCCGATGGTTGCCCCCGGCAAGGCCAACTCGCAAATGCTGGGGCTGCCGGAACGCAAGGTGCTCGAAAAGGCTGCCGAATTGATCTACTGCGCCAACTGTGGGGCAAAAACTATCTCTAGCCATCGCTTCTGTCCGGAGTGCGGCAGTAAGCTCTAGAAGGCCTCCCCCCTTGACTTCATAAGGGATCCGCTTATACTGTGACCAATCCTTTTGGGTGATCGTGTGTTTATGTCGGAGTCCCTTGCTGCCTACGCTGACGCCCACGGCATTACCTATTTTCTGATCTCATTTACTGATTTATTGGGCGTACAACGCGCGAAACTGGTTCCCGCAGCGGTGGTGGATCGCATGGCCGCAGGACAAGCGGGGTTTGCAGGATTTGCGGCTTGGCTAGAGATGACCCCCGCCGATGCCGATGTCCTTGCAGTCGGCGATCGCCAGTGCGTGTTTCCCTTGCCTTGGAAGCCGGAGGTGGCATGGATGCCGGCCAATTTACTCCAAGGGGATAACACCCCCCTGAAACAAACCCCCCGTTGGGTGCTACAACAGGTGCTGCAGCAGGCGACAGACTTAGGCTTTCGTCCCCGCACAGGTGTTGAGTGTGAGTTTATGCTCCTGAGTGCGGACGGTCAGAGCCTTTCCGATGCAGCCGATACTCAGGCGAAGCCCTGCTATGACCAACTGAGCCTGATGCGCCGCTTTGAGGTGATCCGCGATATTTGCGATGGGATGCAGACCCTCGGCTGGCAACCCTACCAAAATGACCATGAAGACGCCAACGGCCAATTTGAAATGAATTGGCTTTTTGATGATGCCTTGGTAACCAGCGATCGCCACGCCTTCTTTAAGTACATGGTCAAAAGTATTGCTGAACTCCACGGCTACCGTGCCACATTTATGCCCAAGCCCTTTGAGCACCTGACGGGTAATGGCTGCCACATGCACCTCTCCCTTTGGGATCTGGAGGGGAAGATGAATCTCTTTCATGATGATCAGGGGGAGTTGGGGCTATCGGCTATCGCCTACCACTTCATTGCCGGTGTCTTGGCCCACGGTGAAGCCCTCTGTGCCTTTACCTCTCCAACCGTCAATTCCTATCGTCGTCTCAGTGCCCCTGTGACTCTTTCTGGTGCCACTTGGTCTCCCAGCACCCTGACCTACACCCGCAATAACCGCACCCATGCGATTCGGATTCCCGATTCTGGACGCTTTGAACTGCGCCTAGCCGATGGCGCCGCGAACCCCTACTTGCTCACGGCAGCCGTGATTGCCGCTGGCTTGGATGGCATTGTTAACAAGCTTGAGCCGGGGCCACGCTACGACAACAATAGCTACACCGACCCGCTGCCGCAGGGAACTGCCAAGGAAGTGCCGCAAAATCTGATGTTGGCCTTAGAAGCCCTGGATCGGGATCCCCTCTTTCGCGAGCGCCTCGGCAGTGAGTGTGTGGATGCCTACCTCAAACTCAAATCCCGAGAATGGGAAGAGTTTCGTCATCGAGTGACCCCCTGGGAGCGCGAAACCACCCTTGACTGTTAAGCCTTCGGGCAAGTCTGGCCAAAGAATCGCCTCGGCAGGGGCTGGCGAAAATGAAAGAGGATTGTACTTTGGCGGCGATCGCGGGGTTCCGGCGCCCGTTCCCACAGCGTCTCAAAGGAGAAAAAGGACACCCCCAGTCCCGATCGCAGCGCAGCTTCTACCTTGGCATCCACCAGTTCAATGGGCACAGGGCTGGTACGTAGCCCCGTGAGGACACCAACGGCAGTGGGAATTTTGGCTTGGGCGTGGAGCATCTCCGGCTGAGTCAACTGCTGCACAAAGCTGGGAAGATTGTAGCGATAGACTTGCACAATCACTTCATCAAGGAGTCCGAGGGCGACCCACTGCGGCCAATCTTGGAGAAATGTTTGGTAGGCGGTGGGCAATGTGGTCGGTGAGACGGAAAAAATGGCATTGGGAAATTCTTGCTTTACCTGCTGCCGCAACGTTTGCACAAAGGCAGTGAGTTTGTCGGCACGCCAGCGCATCCAGTCCGGATCACGGGGATTATCGGGAACGGGCTTTTGCGTTTCCCGCTGATAGAGGGCACGGGTGTAGGGATCGTAGCCAAACTCCACGGGCAGGCTGAGGTGGTCATCAAACTGTACACCATCCACTGGATACTGCCGCAGCACCTCAAGGACAATACTCGTGAGAAAGGCTTGTACCTGCGGATGAAAGGGATTGAGCCACGCCACTTCCCCGGCCGCCGTTAAGCGAGTGGTTTGACCATTGACCCCTTGGGTGAGCCAGTCCGGATGGCCAAGGGCGAGTTCTGAGGTTTCTGGCACCATGAAGCCAAATTCGAACCAAGGAATGACCAACAGATTGCGGCAGTGCGCCTGCTGTGTGAGTTCCCCGAGAATGTCGTAGTCTTGGATTCCCCGCAGTACAAAGGGCTGAATTCCCAGATTCCTTGCCGTGGCACTGGGGAAACTGACATAGCCAGAGTTCCAAACAACGGGGTAGAGGGTGTTGAAGTTCAGCCGCTGTAAATCATTGAGGGTTGCTTCCAACCGAGGGCGATCGCGCAGGATCGGTAAATCATTGGTTGTCAGCCAGACGCCGCGAATCAGCGTTGAGTTTTGCGCCTGTACTGGCCAAATCGTCCAACACAAACTCCAACAGAAGAGAAAGAACAACAGCCAAACGCGACGATGCAGCATAGGTTACAACGCCACTGGACGGAGATGTCCTGACTCTAGGAGCAAAATTTGCGTACAGACTGTGCGTAAAAATGCAGGGTCATGGCTAACGATGATGCCGGAGGTGGTATCCGCCTGCAAAAACTCGATCAACGTGCCACAACTCCGCTGATCCAAAAAGGCCGTGGGTTCATCATAGAGAATCAACTGCGGCTGCATGGCTAAAATGCCCGCGATCGCCACCATGCGTTGTTCTCCTCCCGACAGTTGATGGGGCACACGATCGGCCAAATGCTGAGTGCCGGTCATGGCCAAGGCTTGATGCACTCGCTGCCGCACCTCTGCGGTCGGACAGCCCAAGTTTTCAGGACCAAAGGCGACATCCTCGGCTACGGTAGCCCCAATTAACTGATCCGCTGGATGTTGCAGCACAACCCCCACTGCTGGTTGAAACTGTCCAGCCACCACTGACTGCCCCAAGCAGGTGATCGTTCCCCGCTGTGGCTTGAGAACAGCAGCACAGAGAAGCAGGAGTGTGGTTTTGCCCGAACCATTGTCACCAATGATGCCAAGGCGATCGCCCCTTTGCACCGTGAGATTAATCCCTTGGAGTAGTGAGGGGGTTGACCCATAGCCAAAATGGAGATCCCTGATTTCCAGCAGGGCAGTCACAGTTTAGAGCGTCAGTGCTTGGGGATTGGTTTCAATCAGTTTCGCCAAATCCTGAAGGAAAGCAGCAGCATCGGCACCATAGATCACGCGGTGATCACAGGTGATATTCACCTTCATCTGCCGTTTTACCCCCAGCAGGCCATCCTCTGTGGCAACCACCGTCGGGCGGGACGCCCCCACCGCCATAATAGCCCCTTGACCGGGCGTGAGAATGGCATCAAAGGAGTCAACGCCAAACATCCCGAGGTTTGAGAGGCTAAAGGTGCCCGTGCTGTACTCATCGGGTTGCAGTTGCTTGGCGCGTGCCCGCTCCACTAAGTCTTTCCAAGTGCGCGAGAGGCTGTAGATGTCAATTTGATCAGCGTTCTTCAGCACCGGTGTAATCAGACCCCCCCCCGGCATCGCCACAGCCACAGCAATGTTAATGTCGCGACGGTATTGAATCCCTTGCTCCGTGTAATAGGCATTCATAATTGGGTGTTTTTGCAATGTCAAGGCGATCGCCTTGGCAAGGAGTGCTGTCATTGTCACCCCTTTTGATTTGATTTGCTGGTACAGCCGATCCAAGGCATCCGTTGTAATCGTGTAGGCCACATGAAAGTCGGGAATGCCAAGGCTGGCCACCATATTCCGCACAACGGCATTTTGTAGCGTTGTCAGGGGCACCAAATCCTCCTTGGCCCCAACCGGAGCAGTAGCGGCTGTGGGGACAGGGGGTGTTGCTCCTGGTGCGACGGCGGTTGCAGGCGCAGCAATCAAGGCTTCCACATCGCCGGCGGTAATCCGACCATTGGGGCCAGTGCCCTTGAGGGTTTGCAAATCAATGTTGTGTTCCTTAGCCAATTTGCGGGCACGGGGGGAAGCAATCACTCGCCCAGGAGTTGCAGCGACAGGGCTGGCGGGAGCAGACACTGCCACAGGAGCCGTTGCGGAGCCATTACTCGTGGCTGCAGCGGGAGTCGAGGCCGTTGCCGTAGAACTCGTAGCCACCCCAAGGGACTTGGCCTTTGCCTCTGCTTCAGCAATTTCTGCTTCTGTTTCTGCTACGAGGCCAATGGTGGAACCGACGGGTGCCACTTCGCCAGCAGGCACGGTAATCACCGCCAAATAACCGTCGTAGAAGGACTCCACATCCATATCGGCCTTGTCGGATTCCACAATCAGCACGGTTTCCCCTTTGGCCACCTTATCCCCGGGAGATTTCACCCAAGAGACAATTTTCCCTTCGGTCATGGTGGAGCTGAGGGCGGGCATGAACAGTTCACGAATCATAGAGGCTGCTATCCTTGGTTGGCAATCGAGAGGGAGTCAAATTCACCAAAAAATGAAAGGTAAAAGCTTAGAGCGTGCCGCGAATTTCTTCGATGACGCCATTGCGCAGGAGAATCTCCACCTGCATTTTTTGGATCAGGTTGTCTCCTTTGGTGACATAGAAAAAATTATCCACTTGACCTTGATCCACTTCCTGACCCATTTCTAGGCGTTGCACCTGATCCAATTGTTGAAGAATCAGATTTTTTTGCTGCAACAGTTGTGACTTTTGGTTGTTGGCTTGCCCTTGAACCTCTTGAATGCGGGCAGAGACCACATCCGCTGCTTCATTACTTTTGCGCAGTTCGTCAATCACTTGCTGCAATTGAAAATCCAACTGTTGAATTTGGCCATCCACTTGATTTAGTTGTGCCTGAAGCTGCCTTTGGGCATCGTCTTTCCACTCGGGAGTGACGATTGCTTTCACCATAATTTGGCGCCGCAAGAGCAGTTTAGTATCCATAGGGTCTGTCATGGAGATTACTCAAACATGGCGTTAATCATATCGCGGTAGCGATCGCTCACGACATGACGGCGAATTTTTAGGGTTTGGGTCAAAAGACCATTCTCTATCGTAAAGGGTTCGAGGACAAAGCGAAATGTGGCAATGCGATCATTTGGGCTATAGCCAGGGCGATTTTGCACTTCCCGCAGCAGTTCTTGGCGGTAGAGATCAATAATCACTTTGCTCTCTAGCGTCACCAGTTCACCCGTGCCCGCCGCTGCCGGTCGGTTCGGCAACTCCAGTCGGTAACCCTTGGCAACCACCCACTGCTCCAGAGCGTCTAAATTGGGCACAATTAGGGCACCAAGGGCTTTTTGATCCTGTCCCACCAGCATAATTTGATCAATATAGGCGCTGCGGACACAGGCATCCTCAATGGGCTGCGGTTCAATATTTTCACCGTTGCTGAGAACAATCGTGTCCTTCTGCCGCCCCGTCAGCACCAGATCCCCATTGGGGGTGAGGTAGCCCAAGTCCCCAGTGTCAAACCAGCCTTCAGCATCCAGCACTTTGGCAGTGGCCTCCGGTTTGTTATAGTAGCCGCGCATCACCTGTGGCCCTTTGGCCATCACCAGTCCTTTTTGGCCAAACTCAACGGGGGCTTTAGTTTCTGGATCCACAATCTTAATCGCGGTATCGGGAATAGGACGACCAGCGGATCCCCGAAGATTCGCCCAAGAGCGGCGAGCGGTCAGGACCACAGCCGTTTCTGTAAGGCCATAGCCCACCAGTACTTCTAGGTTAATGACTTCATAGAATGTGTCCAAATGGGGGGCAAGGGCACCGCCACCACTAATCACCTGTTTAATCTCACCGCCCGTGGCTTCACGAATTTTGCTATAGACGCGCTTCTCCCCCAGTTCGTAGAGGGGCTTGAGGAAAAAGGTTTGCAGACGGGCAACAAATTTTTGCCAACCGCTGGGATGGGGGTTGGTCAGACTGAGACCAGTGAGCAGTCGCCGTTGCAGGACATATTGCTGGCCAACACTGAGGAAAAACCGGGCAAGACGCCGCTTTGTGGCCGGGGCATCGCGCAGTTGCTTTTGCACCCCTTCATAAAATCCTTCCCAGATACGGGGTACGGCAATCATGTAGTGGGGCTTACACCGTTTTAAGTCGTTCTTGAAGTGACGGAGGTTAGTATAGGTTTGGCTACAGCCACAGGCAAAGAGAAAGTACTCGACCACCCGTTCGTAGGCATGCCAAATGGGCAAGATACTAAGGATGCGATCGCCCACCTGGGGTTGCACAATTGCCCAGAGATTGACGATTTGACTCAGCAGCCCCCCATGGGTAACCATCACGCCCTTGGGTTGACCCGTGGTACCAGAGGTGTACATCAGAGTTGCCAAGTCATTGGGGGTAATGGCTACTGCTCGCACTGTGCCATATTGGCCTTCCGTAAAGACTTGACCAAAGTTCAAGAGCCGCAGGGGAAAATGCGCCAGTTCTGGGGGTTCTGCACTTAGGAGGACAACGGTTTGCACCCGTGTCTCTGCTAAACCCTCTTGAAGTTTGTGCAAGGTGGCCAAGTTTTCAATCAGCAGCAGGGTTGAACCACTATCGCGCAAAATGTAGAGAAGTTCTTGAGCCTCTGCGGTACCACTGCGCACCACATTAATGGCACCGGCCATCATACTGCCTTGATCGGCAATCAGCCAGCGGGGACTATTGTCAGCAAATAAGGCCACGCGATCGCCAGGAGCGACACCCAGCGCTTGTAGGCCAGCAGCAAAACGTTGAATGCGTTGATAGAGTTCACTGTAGGTAATGCGAGTCGGAGGGTCTTCGTAGGGAGCATCAAGAGCCACCACGTCCCCATGACGTTGTGCCAATAGGGGCCAAATCTCCGGCAGCGACTGGAGTGTTTTGTAGGGCAAAAAGTGATCGGGTAAGGGCGCATCTTGGGGTAGCCCGCCGGGGGGAGTGTAGGTGTAGGCGGCACTCGTCATTGGTTTGGCTCCAGATGCAACACCTAAAATAATAAGCCCTCAATCGGACACCTCATTCAGCTTTAATGATTTCAATATGAGATCATGAAGACTGGTTGCCTCAAACACAGCGCTATGGTGCCCTTTGTCCTTGCCTCGGCGTCCCCTGCCCGCCGCCAATTGCTGCAACAAATTGGTATTGATCCAATCATTCAACCCAGTTACTTTGATGAGTCAGTGATTCAGGCAACAACGCCGACAGAACTGGTGCGGCTACTGGCACGGTGTAAAGCAGAAACGGTGGCTCAGAGTCATTCAGCTCCCGCCTTAATTTTGGGCTGTGATTCTGTCTTAGTTCTTGGCGGTGAAATTCATGGTAAACCAGCCTCGCCAGAGGTGGCGATCGCCCGCTGGCAACAAATGCGCGGTCAAACGGGAGAATTGCTGACAGGCCATGCCTTGATTGATTTGGCACAGGGGCGCACCTGTGTTGAGGTGGAGTCCACCCAAGTCGTTTTTGCCGATATTAGCGATGCCGAAATCGCCACCTATGTCGCTTCTGGTGAACCCCTTGCCTGTGCTGGTGGTTTTGCCCTCGATGGCCAAGGTGGTGCCTTTGTCGAGAAAATTGTCGGGACTCCTAGTAATGTCATTGGCTTGAGCTTGCCCCTACTGCGGCGGATGCTGCTGAGCTTGGGATACACCCTTGGCGATGTGCAAGGGAAGAAATGAAAAACTGGCCTAGACAAGTCTAAATACTTAGGGTATGCTAAGAGATTGCGAGTTAAGGAACTGTCATGAACGCCCAAGACATTATTCGCTCGATTGAAGCGGAGCACATGAAGGCTGACTTGCCCGTGATTCATGTGGGCGATCGCGTTCGGGTCGGAGTCAAAATTCAAGAAGGCGGTAAAGAGCGTGTCCAACCCTACGAAGGGGATGTAATTGCCATGCGCAACACGGGCATTAACCGCACCATTACTGTGCGCCGTGTCTTTCAAGGAGTGGGCGTTGAGCGCGTCTTTTTGCTACATTCGCCACGAATTGATAGTATAAAAGTAATCCAGCGGGGTAAAGTCCGCCGTGCTAAACTCTACTACCTGCGCAACCTTATGGGTAAAGCTTCGCGCATCAAAGCACGGTTTGATCGCTCTCTGTAAACAGCCTTGCGTCCTTAGTTCAGTTGGTAGAACGTCGGTCTCCAAAACCGGATGTCGGGGGTTCGAGTCCTCCAGGGCGCGTTAATTAAATCAATACTACAACTGTCTCAAGTCTCAAGAGAGCTAAAGATCGACCGTGCCCAGCGATTTGGCATACAAGTTTCCACCATTAGTTAGGCCCTCAACCAGAGGGGCATCACCCGAAAAAAATAGATGCGTATCAACGGCAGCTCCAGAAATGGGTAGAGAGCCATGGGGAGGAAACGGTGGTGTGTATCGATTATTGTACTGAATAATATTTCATCCTTTATTGGAATAGCTACACTGATGTGTGACCAAAGTAACAAAGTTGCGCAGAAGTTGCAAGCCGACCTTACCCGACTTTTCAGGGTGAAATTGACAAGCAAAGACGTTGTTGCGGGCGATCGCGGCTGTAACAGTTTGCTGACCATGACGGACGGTTGCAGCCACTAGCTCTGGATTATCAGGGGCCACAAAGTAGGAGTGGACAAAATATACCCAAGGGGTTGGCGGTAAATCCTGCCAGAGGGGACAGGCGGATTGGGTCAAGGTCAGTTGGTTCCAGCCCATGTGGGGGATTGTGAGGCCGGGTTCAGACTGAAAGCGTTTGACTTTACCTGCAAAAATACCAAGGCCGGGTTCTGTTCCCTCTTCACTGCCTTCAAAGAGGACTTGCAGGCCAAGGCAAATCCCCAAAAAGGGCATCCCCTGCTGAATCACCTGCTGAATGACAGGCACCAGTTCCCGCTCGTGGAGATGAGTCATGGCTGGGTCAAAGGCACCCACACCGGGGAGTACTACAGCATCAGCAGCTAAAATGTCACGGGGGCGATCGCTCACTAGGGGCGTTGCCCCCACCACATCAAGGGCTTTACTAACGGAATGCAGATTGCCCATATCGTAGTCAATGATGGCGATCGCTGGTGCGCTCACAGGAGACTTCCCCAAAAAGTAACCCTACTTATTCTACAGGGGTGTTCATCGCCGCTTGCCGTGCATCCCGCACAATGCGAATCCCTCCCCAAAGAACGAGGCTGGCAATGCCAAAGCCCACCATCAAATCGGGATAAGGGGATTGAAAGAGGGCGACCAGTCCGCCGGCAATCATTACACTGACATTAGCAATCACGTCATTTTGGGTAAAAATCCAACTGGCGCGCATGTGCACCTCCCCTTGCCGATGTTTGGCAATTAAGTAAAGGCAGTAGCCATTGGCCACCAGTCCAAGGAAAGCGATCGCCATCATCCAATCAGCCTCTGGCGCACTACCTGCTGTAAAGCGACGGATCACGTCCCCCAAAATTAAAACTGCAAGGGTCATCTGAAAAAGACCACTCAGAACTGCCGCACGGGTTTTGTGCCTTGGAGAACGCCCCGCAGCATAGAGGGAGAGGCCATAGACCAGAGCATCGGCAAGCATATCAAGAGAATCAGCAATCAACGCTGTGGAATGAGCCAGGATGCCGCTACCCAACTCCACAAGAAACATCGCTAAATTCACAAGAAGTACGATGCGCAGGGTTTTACGCTCCGCTGCATTTTTTACTTCAATGTGGCAACCACAATCGGACATTTGCTTTTCCCAAATACGTTTTAGAATAGCTCCTCCCCCAAGGAAGGCACTCAAAATTGAAAGATTAACTTTGATACCCTCCAATGCCAGTGGTTGTTGATGCAAGTCGCAATGACGAAGCGTGTGATGCCATCATTAGCCTAGATCGGCGCTGCAATCTGCTGTACGTTGTCTTCATTGAGCGTGAAGATATTATTTAATATTATTCAGATCATCTCGGCTCGCAGAGCAACGCGCCGGGAACAGGAATACAGAGTGACACAACATTGTCTGCATTAATTGCAAGCCTCAAGCGTCATGGTGTCAGCGATGCAGTCCTTCAAGACGCACTCCAGGAAGGGATTGGCAGTTAGTTGGGATAATTCTCTAGTAACGATTGGGTGAATAGCTCTGAATGACAACTGCAACTCGCATAGAATACGATTCCTTGGGTGCCATTGAGGTGCCAGCGGACTGCTATTGGGGTGCCCAGACGGCGCGTTCCCTCAAATATTTTCCTATTGGTAGCCTGCGGATGCCCCTAGAGGTGATCCATGCCATGGCACGGCTAAAAAAGGCGGCAGCGATCGCCAACCGCGATTTAGGGGTTTTAGCTGCGGATAAGGCGGCATGGATTATTCAAGCTGCCACTGAAGTCATTGAGGGACGCTGGGATGATCAGTTTCCCCTCTCCATTTGGCAGACGGGCAGCGGTACCCAAACCAATATGAATGTGAATGAGGTGATTGCCAACCGTGCCATTGAACTGGCAGGGGGCACTAAGGGGAGCAAAACTCCGATCCACCCCAATGACCATGTGAACTGTAGCCAGTCTTCTAATGACACCTTTCCGACGGCAATGCATGTTGCCACAGTGATTGAGCTTCAGGAGCGACTGCTGCCGATGCTGCGGCACTTACTGGCGGTATTGCAGGAAAAAGTGACGGCCTTTGCTGACATTATTAAAATTGGGCGCACTCACTTGATGGATGCGGTGCCTCTAACCCTTGGTCAAGAATTCTCGGGTTATGCCAGTCAAATCGCTGCCTGTCAAGCCCATATTGAGTACACATTACAGCATCTCTATCCCCTCGCCATTGGTGGTACAGCAGTGGGTACGGGTCTCAATGCCCCCCCCGGCTTTGGCGATCGCGTGGCAGCGGAATTGGCAGCTATGACGGGGTATCCCTTTTGCAAGGCAGAAAATCCCTTTGCCGCCTTGGCAGCCCATGATCCCTTGGTGATGCTCAGTGGTGCCCTAAAAACATTGGCCGCAGCAATGATGAAAATGGCCAATGATATTCGTTGGTTGGCCTCAGGCCCCCGTTGTGGTTTAGGAGAACTGATCTTACCTGCCAATGAACCGGGGTCGTCGATTATGCCGGGCAAGGTCAACCCCACCCAATGCGAAGCCCTGACGATGGTGTGTGTGCAGGTGATGGGCAATGATGCCGCAGTGGGGATAGCCGGCAGCCAAGGAAATTTTGAACTGAATGTTTTTAAGCCCCTGATCATTCACAATGTGCTGCGCTCGATTGAACTTCTGAGTGATGCCGGTGAAGCCTTTACCCAGTTTTGCCTTGTGGGCATTGAACCCAATCGGGAGCAAATTCAGCGCCATCTGCAGCGATCGCTGATGTTGGTGACGGCCTTGAACCCCCACATTGGCTACGACAAGGCAGCAGCAGTCGCGAAAAAAGCCTACAGCGAAGGTCAAACCCTGAAGGAAGCAGCGGTGGCATTGGGGTACCTCACGGCTGAGGAGTTTGATCAGTGGGTGCGGCCAGAGTTGATGCTAGGCGAAAAGGGCACCAGTTGACCCCGCAGGGATTGCTGCCAAAAGGGCGTATTGCTGGCGCGCGATCGCAGGCTTTGGTGCGTCACTGTCCAGATCACGGTTGGATCAAAGAGAACAAAGTGGCGACTGTGCAGTTCGAGGCGGGGTGGCTCAATGCCCAAAATCCGCGCCGGTGCCGTACTGAGGGCGTGCCACAGATCAACGGCACTCAGGTATTCCTTGGCAACGAGCTCCTGCCAGAGGGCGGGTAGGGCTAATTCGAGGCCAATGGCACCGGGGAGTGCCTCGGCAAAGGAAACCATTTTTTCTTCATAGAGCAAGGGGGTGTGGTCAATGGCGATCGCCTCAATGACCCCCGTTTTGAGTCCTTCAATCAGCGCTTGGCGATCGCGGGCCGTCCCTAGGGGTGGCTCAAGGCGGAGATTTGGATCGTAACTAACTAAATCCTCAACCCCAAAGACCAAATGTAGCCACGACACACTGGCACTGACCCCTGCGGGCTTGTCCTTAGCGAGAATCTCGACACTGCGAGCGGTTGACAGACGCATGAGGTGAATTGGGGTTGAGACGGTGCGTGCCAATTCCAAAATCGCCAATAGGGGAATGGTTTCACAGCAGACGAGTTGCTCCACCAATCCCAGACGAGTGGCTACGCCACTTTGCCGCGCCACCCCATTTGCCGCCAAGGCCGGATCAAAGGGCCAAAGGGCAACGGGTTTTCCAAAGGGTTGGAGATAGGTTAGTGCCCGCTGCACCAAGGGCCAATGGGTCAACCCTCGGTCATCACAAAAGCCAACCACGCCACTGGCCGCCAGTTCGGCTAAATCCGTCAGTGCCGTCCCCTTGCATCCTTGGGTGAGTGCACCCCAAACCCGTACCTGTGACCAAGCGGTGGGCGGTATCTGCCGTTGTAATGCTTGCCAAAGGGCAGGATCATCAATCACGGGTTCCGTGGTGGGCAATAGGGTTAAATGCTGCACCCCTCCGGCAGCAGCAGCCGCCAAAAGGCTGTCTAGGGTTTCTCGCGCTTCATAGCCCGGCTGACCACTGTGGCTGTAGAGATCCACCAAGGGTGGTGCCAAAACCCAATCACTGGCTGGGATGATTTCTACATCAGCGGGCACCTCCGCCGGAGCGATCGCCACCAGTTGATCCTCTGCAAGCAGCACATCCGCGCGTTGATCTTGGCGGTTGACCGGATCTAGCAGCCGCACCTGTTGCAACAGTCGCCACACCATGGACTACAAGGCTCCTGCCGCCGTCCGATCCAGCACGCCCCCCAAATGGGTGGTGATATTCACTGCCTGCAATCGCGGCAGACCGCCCTTGAGGGGATAGTCAATCACCGTAACGCTGCCATTCCCCTGCTTAAAGAGCCAGAAGTTTTCAATGCCCAAGCCAACAATGTGGCAGAGCAAGATCTTATTAGTAGCATCGTGAGCCACAACCAAAACATTGTGGGGGGTGGGAGCATTGGTTTGCCAGCGTTTCAGCCACTCTTCCCACGCCTTAACGACGCGATCGTGCACCTGTTGGAGGTTTTCCCCATTGGGCATTTGCACAAGGGCAGGGGTTGTCCGCCAGCGTTCCAGTTCCCCCGGATAGGCTGCCTCCACCTCCAGTTCAAACTTGCCCTCCCAATCACCATGGCTAATCTCCGCAAGGGCTGGTTCTAGCTCTAGCTGCACACTAGGGTGGTACTGCAAAATCGCCAAAGCCGTATCCTTGGGACGCAGTAGAGGACTACTCAAGGCATGGTGAAAGGGCACCTCCTTGAGGAACTCGGCCACCGCCGCCGCTTGGGCACGGCCATTTTCATTGAGGGGCACATCTATTTGCCCTTGGAAGCGTCCCTCGCGATTCCAATCCGTTTCACCGTGGCGGACGAGAAAGATGCGCAGCGTTTGCTCCTTGAAGCGGGGCTGTGGAAAGGGATCATTGAGATGGCTCGTGAGATTAAGAGCCTCCAGTTGGGCCGGTTGCCGCAAGCCGTTGCTGAAATTTAAGACACTAATGCCGCCATTGGCCTGCTGGAGCCGCAAATAGCCCTTGACCCCCAAGCCGAGACCCGTGCAAATCAGGGCACGGTTCATACCGCTGTGACCGACAATGACAATCGTTTCATTTTCGTGAGCCGTCAGCAGTGCTTCTAAGACCATGCCCGCGCGATCGTAGAGATCTAATAGCGGGAAAAACTCCTCGGTTTGACCACTCTCCGTGGTGATTTTCATCATCAAGGTTTCTGGGGCTTCCTGCCAGCGCCGATAGTCCTCTGGAAACCGTGCCTTCACTTCAGCAAAGGGCAGATCTTCCCAAGCAGGCAGCGCAATCTCTTTGAGTAAATCAAGGGAATGGGGTGGCTTGAGTTGCGGATCTTGGAGCTGAGCATGGATGCCCTCTGCGGTTTCCTTTGCCCGTTTCAGGGGACTGGTGTAAATCTTGCGGATGGGAATGCCCCGCAGGGCGAGACCCACTTGGGCTGCCATCCAACGACCGCGTTCCGTGAGCGAAGAGGCATCACTGTGACCTTGCACCCGCTCTTGGACATTAAACGTGCTTTCACCGTGGCGGACAATAATGACTCGGGTACTCAGAGGTTTCTCCTTAGCGATTGACAGACAACAAGCTTGGCCGTCCCACTATGCCATAAAGACTGTACCAGAAACCGTGGCTTCGAGAGCGAAAGATTCAGGAATCGGCGGGCATCATCCCCCTGGACATCAGATAAAAATCAAAAAACCGACCGCAGGGGCGATCGGCAAGTATTGAAGACCTATTCGCTGATGGGTCAGCGGCTACTTCTTAGTGATCCGAGGAGGCTCACGGAAGAAGATGGCAAAGAAGAACAACGCGATAATGCAGGCAAAGATGAAAACGTAGGTGATGGTTTCCATAGTAGTCCCCTAGGAATGACTAGACAGCTTCTTTGCGACGAGTGGTGACATCGCCCACTTTTTGGTAGAAGCCCCATTCCACTTGCTCCGGCGACAGTTCGGGATCAATCCCAGAGAAGACATCGCGGAACAGCGTACGGGCACCATGCCAAATGTGACCAAAGAAGAAGAGCAAAGCAAACACCGCATGGCCGAAGGTAAACCAGCCACGGGGACTGGTGCGGAAAATCCCGTCGGAGTTGAGGGTGTCCTTGTCGAATTCAAAGATCTCACCGAAGATAGCTTTACGGGCATAGCTCTTGACGGTGGGTGGATCGGTGAAGGTTTGGCCGTTCAATTCACCACCGTAGAAGCTGACGGTAACGCCTTGTTGCTCAAAGCTATATTTCGCCTCAGCACGACGGAAGGGAATGTCGGCTTTGACAACGCCATTCTTGTCGGTGAGAATGACGGGGAAGCTTTCAAAGAAGTTGGGCATGCGACGAACAAAGAGTTCTTCACCCTCTTTGTTACGGAAGACAGCATGGCCTTTCCAAGCTTGGGCAATCCCATCCCCTTTGTTCATCGGGCCAGTACGGAAGAGACCACCTTTCGCGGGGTTATTGCCAATGTAATCGTAGAAGGCCAGTTTCTCTGGGATGGCTGACCAAGCCTCTTCAAGCGTGGCGCCACTGGCGAGGGAGGCCTGCACGCGGCGGTTAATTTCCTGTTGGAAGTAGCCACTGTCCCACTGATAGCGAGTCGGCCCAAAGAGTTCAATGGGCGTGGTGGCACTGCCATACCACATCGTGCCGGCAACGACAAAGGCAGCAAAGAAGACAGCGGCAATACTGCTGGAGAGTACCGTTTCGATATTCCCCATGCGCAGAGCTTTGTAAAGCCGTTGGGGTGGACGCACCAGCAGGTGGAATAAACCAGCAATAATACCGACAATGCCTGCGGCGATATGGTGAGCAACCACACCACCGGGGTTGTAGGGATTAAAGCCATCGGGTCCCCATTCGGGGGCAACAGGCTGAACACTGCCCGTCAAGCCATAGGGGTCAGAGACCCACATCCCAGGACCAAAGAGGCCCGTCAGGTGAAAAGCACCAAAGCCAAAGCAGAGTAAACCGGCAAGGAACAGGTGAATGCCAAACATTTTCGGCAAGTCGAGGGCAGGCTCACCGGTGCGAGGATCGCGGAAGAGTTCGAGATCCCAATAGACCCAGTGCCAGCAGGCCGCCAAGAACAACAGACCTGACAGGACGATGTGAGCTAGGGCAACCCCCTCAAAGCTCCAGAAACCGGGGTCAATCCCCGTTTCGCCAGTAATACTCCAACCGCTCCAAGACCCCGTGACCCCCAACCGTGCCATGAAGGGCAACACAAACATTCCCTGTCGCCACATTGGGTTGAGAACTGGATCACTGGGATCAAAAATAGCTAGCTCATAAAGAGCCATCGACCCTGCCCAACCGGCGACCAATGCCGTGTGCATCAGGTGGGCCGCAATCAACCGCCCTGGATCGTTGATCAGGACAGTGTGGACTCGGTACCAGGGTAGTCCCATTGACTACGCTCCTCCTATACAAAAATTTAGCGTTTGCATGAACAAATTTTATTAAGCAGCCGGATCACGGTAACAACCGCTTCCCTACTAAGAGTTTAACGGCCAATTTACCCGTAACTTCAGCTACGGTTGGGCAGTTTTTCTGCCAAAATGAGAATGTATTAAGAATGGTAACTAGCGTAGGTTCCTATGGCAAGCAAAACTGAATTTGTGGCCACAAATATTAAGTTTGTTAACGAAAACAAAGAAATTATTGCTGCCAACGGTGCGAATCTGCGCTTAAAAGCAATGGAAGCGGGGGTTGACCTCTACACCCTCAAGGGCAAGCTCTTTAATTGTGGGGGCTATGGTCAGTGTGGCACCTGTATGGTTGAGATTGTCGAGGGCATGGAAAATCTCTCCCCTCGCACGCCAGTGGAAGAACGCAAGCTCCGCCGTAAGCCAGAGAATTATCGCTTGGCTTGCCAAACCCTTGTCAATGGACCAGTGTGTGTGAAGACAAAGCCCAAAGGCTAGATCATCAGACAGCCCTTTCCAGAGCCTGTAGGACCCTGCCAGCCTGCTCTAGCCATTTGAGTAACTGAGAATCATCAATGCTTTGGTGCATACTGAGGAGGTCTTGCAGGGAGTCGGGCGATCGCCCCGTTGCTATTTGCCACGCTTGAATGAGTTCTGCATCCCTAGGCAGATGGTGAGGATTGGTGGCAAGGCCGAGTTGATTGGCCAAATCATAGCGGAAGCGATCTTGAAGCTGTTCTAGGACAAACTGCCGCTGCCGTGCCCGCTGCAGAACGCCTGCGAGGGCTTCAATGTAGGCAGCACTATTACTGGCGACAGGTTCTTTTTCCAATAGGGGCGGGCCAAAATGTTGACTTTGCTGCCATAGCAAAAAGAGAAGCAAGAGGGCGAATTGTAGCCCCACAGCCAACCAAGGGGTACGACTAAAGTAGTCGAAGAGGGTTTGAGGCACTGTCTCACTGACCCCCTCCTCTGGAGTGCGTTGGCGGTAGCCGTGCAGCCATTCATCAAAGTATATCGTTGCCCCCGGTTCAGCCACCTCCTGCAAGAGCTGAGCCACAACCGCAAAGTTGGCAAGGCCCGTTTCGCCGCCATAGACATTGGCTACCAACCAAGGATAGACGCCAAGGACGCGCTGTTCATGGTTATGGAGACTGTGGGTGTATTTGAGATAGACAATCAAACCGTGATCATCCTTGAGGAGGGGGCGATCGCCCTGCTGGAAAGGAACGCGGCGGCGCGTTTCAATCAAGACATTGCCCTGAGGCGTTGAGAGCCGTTCCTCAAAGGGGGCGGCGGTGGGTTCACCATGCCAGTAGAAGCGCACTAGCGTATTGCCCTGAGCCAGCCACTCCTCAAGGGACGGTGGCCAGCCGATGGGGCGACCACTAATCTGAATAAGAATGTGCCCTTTGCCCTTGAGGTTGTTATAGTTCCGCTGCCAGCGCTCCACCCGAAACTCCTGCTGCTCTAGGTAGGTATAAAACTGCTGGGTGCCCCAAGGGGAGGAATCAAAGGAGGAGCCAGCGCGGCTACTGGGAGCCACCACCAAAATCAGGAGGCCAACCACCAACAGCACAAGGACAGCGAAGCCGAGGAAGAACCACTGGCGACGGTTGATCGCGATCATTGCTGGCGCTCCCGCAGGAAGGGTTCCACCTCAAAATAGGCGGCTTGACAGGTGGCTAGGGTTTGGGCATCCACCGCCTCGGCCCCATAGTAACTGCGGCTGTGAACTTGAAAGAGGTGCTGAATACTCCGCCGCACGGCTGGCGATCGCTCCCCCAGTTGAAAGAGCCGCTCCAATTCCCGCAGGTAGTCGCTATTGGTCCAGTGGGTCTGAAGCCGCAGCCAGCCCGCCTCCTGCAACCGATAGAGCAAAGCCATGTAAAGAGCACGGCAGGCCCCCCGGTAGTCCCCCGCCAATTGTAGGTTTTGGGCGAGTTCTAACCATTCCCGTACGGGTTTGGGTCGCTCCTCATGGGTAGAAACGAGTGTTGCTGAGGAGGATCGCGATCGTCCCTGCCACCATCGCCACAGACTGCGCCCTAGAAAATACAGGGCGAATCCAAGGCCAACCAGCAAGACCCCCTGAAAGAACCAGCGTAGCCATGCCTCTAAGGAGGGGGAGTCCTCCCAAAACGGCTCCGTTTGCTGGCGAAAGAGTTGGAGAAAGGTGTACTCAAGGGATTCAGCCAATTGTCGCCACTGGCGATCGCCCTGCCAGCGCAGATCATCGAAAAAGGTCACTGCCGCTAGACCAGACTACGTCTCCGATTGTCGCACAAAGAGCACGGGGCACTCGGCATAGACCCGCACATAGTCAGACAGGGAAGTGCCCAAAAGGCGATCCAAGTCGGGTAAACTGCGAGCGATCGACGGACGCCGATCCGGGGAACCCAGAACGAGGAGATCGGCATTGGTATCAGCAGCAATGCGGCAGATTTCTTCAGCGGGCTTGCCAGTGGTCAGGACACACTGGTATTCCACACCCCGCTGCTTGGCCACTGTTGCCGCTTCCGCAAGAATTGGATCTTTTTCAGCAGCCGTGCGGGGGGTATCGGCATGACCCTTGAGGTCGGGATTGACATGGGCAAGAATGAGTTTGCCACCCTTGATCCCCTCCATCAGGCGCACGGCTAAGTGTAAGGAGGCTTTGGCTGCGGCAGAATTATTGAGCGCTACCATGATGCGGTTGATTTTCTTCACAAAGAGGTCATCGCGCACCAGCAACATCGGTCGGGAAGACAGTTGAAACACATACTGGCTGACGGAGTTTTCGAGAATGGATTGCAGGCGCTTGAGTCCCCGCGATCCCATGATGATCAAATCGGCATTGATTTCATCGGCCACGTGCAACACGGTATCCTTAGGATCCCCCTCCCGCAGCATGGTATTGACACTAATCACTGGGTCAAGGTGCAGTCGGGCAACGGCTTCCGCTAGGAGTTTGGCACCCGCTTGACGTTGTTCGGCCATCTCCTCGGCAGTAATTTTCGGTGGAATCACGTGCAAAACAGTGACGGCAGCCCGTTGAATCGCTGGCAACTCCATCAGCGACTTGAGCATTTGTTCGGATTGTCCAGTTCCTGAGTCTGCCAATAGAATATTTTCAATCATAAATCTTAAACTCCCAACATCTGGTGAGCATCACGGCACGGATGGCCACTACAGCCCTTTTCCCAAGGATGGCACACGCTGAAAACAGTCAAAACCGCTGGAGGATAGGATGCTCTCCTCATTCGTACACGCCATATCTTAGAAAAGGGCTGTATGACGATCTTAGGTCTGGGTTAGGGGCCTCTTGGTGGAACGCTACAAATCTAAATCTTAGGCATTGGCGAGGGGTGCGATCGCTGGTGGTGCTTTTGATACACTAGGCAAGAGACCGTTCAAGGAGGCTCTATGCCGCGATCGCAACGGAACGACAATTTTATTGACAAAACCTTTACGGTCATGGCTGACCTCATTCTCAAGGTTTTGCCCACCAGTTCGCAGTCAAAAACCGCCTTTGCCTATTATCGCGATGGCATGTCTGCCCAAGCGGACGGGGAATATGCTGAGGCATTAGAGAACTACCAAGCAGCCCTAGAACTCGAGGAAGACCCCAACGATCGCAGCTACATCCTCTACAACATTGGCCTGATCCACGCCAGTAATGGTGATCATGAAAAAGCCCTAGAGTATTATCACCAAGCCCTTGAACTCAATCCCCGCATGCCCCAAGCCCTCAATAATATTGCGGTGATCTACCACTACTTGGGGACACAGGCAGAAGAGCAGCAGCGCTCGGAGGAGGCTGAACAACTCTTTGATCGCGCCGCAGACTACTGGAAACGAGCGATTCAACTGGCGCCCAATAACTATATCGAGGCGCAAAACTGGCTGAAGACCACGGGTCGCTCCAGTATGGATGTTTATTTCTAAGGGATCACGCATGGCAACAAAAGTCATTACCGCAGAGGATGTGCGCAAGGTCGCTCACTTGGCTCGCCTCGCTGTCGATGAAAGTGAAATTGAAGCGCTGACACAGCAACTAGATAGCATCCTTGACTATGTGAACCAATTGAGTGAACTGGATGTCACCGATATTCCGCCGACAACCCGTGCGATTGAAGTCAGTAATGTGACCCGTCCCGATGTGTTGGAACCTTGGCCGAATCGGGAGGATCTACTGGCGATCGCCCCGGATCGCGAGGATGACTTTTTCCGTGTGCCCAAAATCATGTAAGGCATCAGGCTGTGCAGCGGCGTCAATCCCACCATTTGCAACTGGACTTATTTCCCTTCCTTTCGATCTTGGCCTGTACCATTGGCACGCTAATCCTGCTTGTGGTGGTGATTAGTGCCAGTAGTCTTGGGCGAGAACGCACCAATGTGCAAATTTTGGCACGGGAAAATGCCCAAAATGGGGAACGTACCCCCCGCTATTTGGAGTGTCGTCGCGAGGGGGTCATCATCCATCCCCAAAAGGTGCTGGTGCCCAAAGCAGACCTCACGAAGCCCACTTCCACACTGGCCATTTTGTTGGCCAACCTCCGTCGTCGGAGCGATCGCGAGTACATTATCATTGCTGTGCGCCCCGATGGCTTTGACTGCTTTGAGGAAGTGCGCTACCAGGCGGAACGTGCAGGGGTGGCCCTGGGCTATGAACCCTTTAATGCTGAGTGGGAGTTGTGTGTGCCTGCTCCGGGGCGCAGCAATTGTTCCTAATCTACCCAAGCATAGTGGCGGGGCTTAGATTGAGCAGTCTCGGTGAGAAAAGCCCTCAAGGGATATGCACCCCCCCAGAAAATTTGCGATCGCCCCGCAAGACCCTCCTAATTAAGAGGTGCCTTTGTCCTTAGAAATCGCTGATGCTCAGGGTGAATTGTTGAGAGGTTTCTTAGTGCCCCCCGTCGCGATCGCCTCCCTACTCTTTGGCTTTGCCACCAATATGGATAACTTTAGCGTGGCCGTTAGCTATGGCCTGCGCCGCTATCGTATGAGTGGGCTGGGTAATGTCCTGATTGCGGCTCTTTCTGGTAGCAGTACCTTTTTGGCCATGGGGTTGGGTGGGTGGGTGCAGCAGTATGTGCCGTTGATTTGGGCACAGCGGCTTGGCAGTGGTTTACTGATAGTCATGGGGGCATCGGCACTGGGGGGAGTCTTGCTCAACTTGAATCATCCGTCTAAAACCACAAAGCCGAACTTATTACCAATTCTTGACTATGCCTACGACTTCACGCTCTACCAGTCGCTGCTGTTGGGTTTGGCATTGACCCTGACAAACTTTGCCACAGGGGTAGCTGCGGGCTTGGCGCGCCTACCAATTTTTGATGCCGTGATAGCGAGTACAGTAACCAGTTGGGTCTGCATTGGCAGTGGCTTTTGGTTGGGGCAGCAACTCCGCGAACAAACCCCCTTGCGCTTTGGCCCCTATTTAGAGGGCTTGGCGAGTCTTTTTCTCATAGCGGTGGGTATCCTCAAGTGGTTTGAGTCTCCCTAGGGCGATCGCCAGAGTACATCGGCCATCCGACACACTTGCACCATTGCCGCCACATCATGGACGCGCACCATCTCGACCCCTTGGGCAATGGCATGACAGCAGACCGCTGCGGTACCCCAAACCCGGTCTTTAGGATTAGGCAGGTTCAGCACGTCGCCAATGAAGCGTTTGCGCGATGGCCCCAGCAGGAGAGGATAGCCAAGGCTGTGAAATTGCCGCAGTTCTCGTAAAAGGGTGAGATTCTGGGGCGTGGTTTTGGCAAAACCAATGCCGGGATCAATCATCAGGTGTTCGGGGGGAATGCCGCTGGCGATCGCTCGCTGCGTTTGTTCCTGAAAATAGCTAAGCAAATTGCCAATCAAATCTTCGTAGTCAGTTAATTGCTGCATGGTGGCTGGGGTTCCCCGCCGATGCATGAGGATATAGGGCACCCCCAATGCTGCTACCGTGGCAAACATTTCCGGATCCGCCTGCCCGCCTGAGACATCGTTAACGATATTGGCACCTGCTGCCACCGCTGCCCGAGCAACCACCGCATGGGTCGTATCAATGGAAATGGGAATCTGCGACTGCTGACGGATGCCCTCAATCACGGGCAACACCCGCGCTAACTCGGCACTAATTGGCACTTCACTGGCGCCCGGCCGGGTGGACTCGCCGCCGACATCAATGACATCAACCCCTGCTGCTACCATTTCGAGGGCATGGGCAACGGCACTAGCGGGATTAAAAAAGTCACCGCCATCGCTAAAACTGTCGGGGGTGATATTTAAGATCCCCATAATGTAGGTGCGCTCTCCCCAAACAAAGGCGCGATCGCCCACGTACCAGCCCTTCATGCACCCGCCTCTCCTTGCCGTTTAGCGTGCAGCTTTAAGAGAATTGCTTGGTGTACCGGCTGCGTAATGGGATAGAGGTAGGCCAAAACAATGCCAATAATGAGCAAAAAGGTCGGTAGCGGCCCAATAGTAATGCGGATTGCCAACAGTGCCGAGGCAGGCTGAACGGGGCGCGGCTCATCGGCAACGCTGGAGAGGTAGCCTGCCCACTGCAAGGCCTGACCCACTAGAAACAGTCCCAAGGCAAGACCAATTTTTTGCAGTAGCACCATAAAGGCATAGAAGACCCCCTCCCGCCGCTGGCCACTATTGAGTTCGTCGAGATCAATCACATCGGGAATCATTGACCAAGGGACAAGGTAGGCCGTCGAAACCCCAAACCCCGCCAGAATCGCGCACACATACACCAGCGTTGTTTGCCCCGGCTGCAATAAAAACAAGCCGGCCTGAGCCATAATCCACAGTGCCATGCCCATGTAATACACCGCCTTTTTACCAATACGCCGACTCACAGCACTCCAGACAAAGAGCATGATCATCGCTGTCGATTGAACCGCCAGTGCCACTTGCGTATATTCGGCAGGGGACATTTGCAACCAATCGCCAATAAAAAAGGGAATCAGCGAGGCAGTAATTTGCACCGCCAGCCAAGAACAGAGGTAAATCCCCATCACGAATAGGAAAGGCCGATTGCTAAAGACCAAGCGCAGTTGCGTCCTCAGGGGTAAAGGGTGTTGGCTGGGGGTATGCCGTTCAAACTCCCGTACCCGTTGCCGTGTGCCCCAGACACACCAATAGATGGGCAGCACAGATAATACGGCGGCAATGCCCCCTAGAACAATGTACTGAGTTTTGGGTTCCTTAATGACTTGGAAGAGAAATTGCGCCAACAGCAGCGAGCCAATACTGCCACCAATGGAAAAGGCAAAGCGAAAACTATTCAGACTGGTGCGTTCGTTGTAGTCCTCCGTGAGTTCTGGTGTTAGGGTGCTGTAGGGCAGATTGACTGCGGTGTAAAACGTGCTAAAGAGGAGACCCATGAGAACGTAATAGCCAAAGAGCAACCCTTGATTCGTCGTCGGTACCCACCAGTTCAAGAAAAAGCAAATGCCAAAGGGAAGGGCTGCTGAGATCATCCAAATGTGGCGGCGTCCCCACTTGCCCACAGGGGTGCGATCGCTCAGGTAGCCGATGATCGGATCATTGATGGCATCCCAGATTTTGCCAATCATCAACACACTGCCTGCCAAGCCAGCATTGAGTCCAGCCACATTGGTCAAGAACACCATCAGGAAAAACACCTGTAAATTGGCAGTGATAGCAGTTCCGAGATCACCAGCACCGAAGGCTAATTTTGTCCAGAGGGAGAGGGGCGCCCGGACACTGGCGGCGGAACTTTCGCTAGAGGGGTCTACTGACATTAGGATTTTTCCATTATTTTGGAGATGACGTGTAGATGACGATTGTGATTCTTTTTGAGCGTGCTTTACCCGGCTGTTGCTGAGGAGCCCGCTGGGGTGCTAGAGGCATTATTGGCCACTGAAACTGCCCATTGATTTGCCCATTCTAAAATGCGCTGCACTTCTTCAGGCGTTTTCCCTTGGCAGTAGAGGCGCAGCAGCGGTTCGGTGCCACTAAAGCGAATCAGCAACCAACTGCCATTGGCCAGCTGAAATTTGTAGCCGTCAATGGTGTCCCAATGGCTGACGGGCATATCTAGAATCTGGGTGAAGGGATGCTCAGCTAGCATCGTCTCCAGTTTTTGCCGCTGCGCGGAGGACGTCAGGGTGAGATCAAGGCGATCGTAGGCACTGTAAAAGTTCGTGGTTGCCTGCAACTGCTGATAGTATTCCCCTACGCTGAAGCCAGATGTTACCAGGGCTTGTAGTAGGTACAATGCTGAGAGTAAGGCATCTCGCTCGGGAAGATGGTGGCCATAGCCAATCCCACCGGATTCTTCACCCCCTAAGAGAATGGTTTCTCCAGCGAGCATGCGATCGCCAATGTACTTAAAGCCAATGGGCGTTTCAATCACCGCTAAACCATGGTGGGCGGCCACTCGCGCCACCAGATCAGAACTGCTAATGGATTTGATCACGGCCCCTCGGTAGCTACTGTGTTGTGCCAGATGATCAATCAAGATGGGAATAATTTCTTGGGCAGTGTACAGCACCCCCTCGCCATCAATGACTGCTAGGCGATCGGCATCACCATCAAAGACTAAACACACTGTCGGGGTAGCACTGTGTTGTTGCCGCAGCTGCTCTTGGGTTGTGGCTAAATAACGGCCAATCGGTTCAGGAGCACCCCCCCCAAAGAGGGGATCGCGATCGCGCCGAAACTCCGATATGGGAATCTCCAATAACCGCTCTAATCCACCGGCGGCGACCCCATGCATGACATCGGCACAGACTTGCAGCTTACCGGTGGCGATCGCCTCACGAATGGGTCTTGGATCAACATGGGTGCGCAAGGCTGCACAATAGCTGGGCCACGGATCAAAGGCTTGATAGTCTGTTTTGGCCTCACCCACGGGTGGCGGGTCTCCCTGAGCTAACTGCGCTTCAATGGCTTGGGTGACGGTCGTGGGTACGGAGCCGCCAAAGGCGCCCTTCACCTTCAGTCCCGCATAGATACCGGGATTGTGACTTGCCGTCATTACCAAGCCGCCAATAGCTCCCTCTGCTTTGACGGCCCAACTAAAGGCGGGGGTCGGTGCCGCACAATTGGAAAGCCACACCTCATAGCCTTGGCTCGCCAGTAATTGAGCAACGGCTGCGGCCAACTGTTCCGCTAAAAACCGGCGATCGTAGCCCACAATGATGCGAGGCGTTGTGCCCTTGCCATAGGTTTGATGGAGCACTGCCGCCGCTGCCTTGGCTGCCCGCAGCAGACGGTTAAAAGTAAACTCAGCGCCAATGATGCCCCGCCAGCCATCGGTACCAAAGCGAATGGGGGCATCCTCAGGAATCAAAACCTGATCTAGGCGAAGGACAGAAGCAACCATAGAACCCAAGACCCAAGAACCCCTTTGAACATATCATGCTGCCAGACAGCTCTTTTCTAAAGGGGAAAGGAGGATGATATAATTATTGCGAATTGTTAATTAGGCGATGGGCACTGCTGCTAGGTGCCTTTTGGCGATGACTGATCTCTAGTAGCCTAAACCTGCATCACCTTTAGAGAGGTATTGAGCACTATGGCATTTGTACAAGAACCCCTTCCCTTTGATCCGGGTGCCCTTGAACCCTATGGGATGTCTGCGAAAACCTTTGAATTTCACTATGGCAAGCACCATAAAGCCTACGTGGACAACCTGAATAAACTGACTCAAGATACTGAACTGGCTGACAAATCCCTTGAAGATGTTATTCGCATAACCTATGGCGATGCTGCCAAGGTGGGCATCTTCAACAACGCAGCTCAAGTGTGGAATCACACCTTCTTCTGGAATAGCCTCAAGCCCGGTGGCGGTGGCGCTCCTACAGGTGATGTGGCCGCTCGGATCAACAGTGCCTTTGGTAGCTACGACGAGTTCAAGTCTCAGTTCAAAAATGCGGCAGCGACCCAGTTTGGTAGTGGTTGGGCATGGCTGGTGCTCGAAGCGGGTACGCTGAAAGTGACCAAAACCCCCAATGCCGAAAATCCTTTGGTTCATGGGCAAGTGCCTCTGCTGACCCTTGACGTGTGGGAGCACGCCTACTATCTCGACTACCAAAACCGTCGTCCCGACTTCATTGATAACTTCCTTAACCAACTGGTGAACTGGGACTTTGTTGCTAAAAATCTAGCGGCTGCCTAAGATTCCCAATTTTTATTTTTTATTCCGCTCTTACTGAATTACTTCACTGATTTCCCTGATCCCCGTTCTGATCGAGCGGGGCTTTTTTTTGCTGAGCCATGATCATGATTCAGCCACAACGGTAGGATATGGTTAAGTTAAAGTTAAGATAAAAGTAGCCTTAGTTAATAAACGTTAAATTTAATAGTGGTATTCCTTTGGGCGTTGAGCAGGGAGGGGGTCTTATGGAAACCCTAGGGCATGTCGCATACGCCGCTTTTGAAAAGTACTACCGCAAAATTAGCAAACACGAGCCGGGGGTGATTCGCGATCGCGATGTTGAGGCAATTCACCAGATGCGGGTAGGTCTGCGCCGCCTGCGAACGGCTCTGGAGGTCTTTTGCAATACAGTGCGTTTGCCCAAGGGGGTTTCGATTCAGCGGGTGCGGGCGATCGCCGGCAGTCTTAGTCCCGTACGGGATTTGGATGTGATGATGCTGGCGCTTAAGGAGCAGTATTACCCTCACCTACCTCGCCCTGAGCAACAACAACTGGCAAAACTCATTAAAAAACTCGAAAAGCAACGGACAGAACTGCTGCAAAAAGCCCTGCAACTGCTGCGGAGCGATCGCTATCGCAAATTGCAACAGGGGCTAGAAGAATGGCTAGCTGCCCCTCAGTATCGTGAGATTGCCAACTTGCCAACGGAACTGATTGCCCCAGATATTTTGTTGCCCTTGGTGTGTCAACTGCTGCTGCATCCGGGGTGGCAAGTGGCCATTGAATGGCAGGGCGATCGCCCCCTCTTTCTTGCGGTTAGCAACCCGCCCCAGTGGCTGCAAACAGCGGGTGAAGAACTCCACGATCTCCGCAAGCAAACCAAGCGAGTCCGCTATCAGATGGAACTCTTTAGCAGTGTCTATGGAGACGCCTTCACCGAACAGGTGGACGCCTTTGCTCAGCTGCAAGAACTCTTAGGTACACTTCACGATGGCGTTGTCCTCTATGACTTTTTCCGTACTGAACTCGGACTCAACCTCCGCCAAGCCTCTCCTTGCCTCGCAGAAATGATTGCCCTTGAGCAAACACGCCAGTGGCAAACTTGGCGGTGTGTCCAGCAGGAATACCTCAGCCCCGAAAAACGCCATCAAGTGCGCTCCTTGCTCCTGATGCCCCCCCTGACAATGGGGGCCAATGGTAACTCCCCTAGTCATTTGATGATCTCCTCTACCAACTGACAGCGATCGGGCAGTAATGGTAACAATTGATTTTCAGTTGTCCTAAGGCGATCGCCCCGTATGCGACGATAAAAAGAAACCCCCTGCCAGTCGAGGAGAGCAAGAAACGAATGAGTGTTATCGAGCAACAATCCTTAAGAGTCGGTCTGCGGGTGCGCGTTAAGACCCCTACCATCGTCTATCACCATCCCGATCACCGTAACGAACCCTTTGACATTCAGGGCATGGAAGGAGAGATTTTCGCCATTCTCAGCGACTGGCAAGGCCGTCCCATTAGTCCCAACTACCCGATTCAGGTGCGGTTTAGTCCCAAGTTCATTGCCCATTTGCACCCCGATGAGCTGGAAGTGATTTAGGTACGCTCTATATGCCTCCCCGTTGGCCGCGCAAGCCTGATCGTCGTGATCCGAGCTATCGCCGCTTGGACGATCGCATGAATTTTGCTGTTCATGTTGCCCTGTTTGCTGCTTTTAACTCCGGTGGCTGGTTTTGGCATCAGGTGCAACCCATGGCAGTGCCCTTTATGCCGACGGTAACGCTGGTGTGGTTAACGTTATTGGCAGTCCATGCTCTCTATGTGTTCGCGATCGCCCGTTATTGAGAAATTATCCCCTTGAACGCAGTGGTGCTGAGATAAGAGAACTTTTTCGCTAGTCTCTATGGCCGATCGCACTATCACCTATAGTCCAGCTTTTACCCTTGTATCGACGTATGAGTGTTTTAATCGCTGTACCTACTGCAACTTTCGTCAGGATATTGGCACAAGTGGTGGGTTGAGTTTAGAGGCGGCGGCCCAACAGTTGGCAGGGCTTGATCCGCAACAGGTGCGAGAAATTCTTATTCTCAGCGGTGAAGTTGCCCCCAACAGTCCCCAGCGTTCCCAATGGTTAGAGCGTCTCTACAATCTAGCCGCCTTAGCGTTCAATCAGGGATTTCTGCCCCACACCAATGCGGGTCCCCTGTGTCGAGGAGAAATGGCCGCTCTCAAGGCGGTGAATGTCTCGATGGGGCTGATGTTAGAGCAATTAACACCAAAGTTGTTGCAAAGCGTCCATCGCCATGCCCCTAGCAAGGATCCGCAACTGCGTTTACACCAACTGGAACAGGCCGGGGAACTGGGCATTCCCTTCACCACGGGATTGCTCTTGGGGATTGGCGAAGAGCCGCAGGATTGGGCAGAAACTCTCACGGCCATTGCTGAGTCTCATCGGCGCTGGGGACATATTCAGGAGGTGATTTTGCAGCCCCACAGTCCCGGCCAGCAACAGGAAGCAGCGTTGCCCCCCTTTGATCTGAGGCAATTACCGGACGTGGTACAGTGGGCGCGATCGCTCTTGCCTAAGGACATCACAATTCAAATTCCTGCGAATCTCGTCACAGATCCAGAGGTCTTTCGGGGGTGCCTAGAAGCGGGCGCTCGCGATTTGGGGGGCATCGTTCCCTTGGATCATGTCAATCCAGACTATCCCCACACCAATGTCGCGGCCCTAAGGGAACAATTAGAGGCTTGGGGATGGGAATTAGTGCCACGACTCCCCGTCTATCCGCAGTTTGTGGATTGGCTACCGCCGCCATTGAGGGAGAGAGTTAAGGGGATGCCTGTTTGAGCCGGAGTCCCAGTTGATAGATGTCGCGCCGTGAAAGCCCCGTAAGATCTGCCAGTTGACGGCTGGCTTGGGCAAGGGAAAGGCCTTGGCTAAGAAGTGTCGCTAATTCGTCAGCGACATGATTGGGATTTACGGCCACAAAATGTTCAGGGGCACCGGCTAAAACCAGTGTGTATTCGCCCCGGGGGGGATACTCCTGTAGATAAGTGCAGGCAGTGCCGAGGGTTCCCCGCCAAAATTCTTCGTGGCGCTTCGTCAGTTCGCGGGCGAGGACGAGGGGGCGATCGCTCCCCAAGATCTGACATAACTCTGTTACCGTTTGTACTAAACGATGGGGAGCTTCGTAGAGCAGAATTGTGCGCATTTCCTGTTGCAGTGCTGCTAATCGCTGCTGGCGATCGCGCCCCTTAGTCGGCAAAAACCCTTCAAAACAAAAGCGATTCATCGGTAATCCTGCGGCCATCAAGGCTGTTAAGGCAGCATTCGCGCCGGGAATCGGTGTGACCGGAATGGCTGCGGCAATACAGGCCGTGATTAATTCATAACCGGGATCCGACACCCCCGGTAACCCTGCATCGCTAACCAAGGCAATCTGTTGACCGGCCTCTAGGCGCTGAAGCAGTTGGGGCACACGCTGTTGGGTATTGTGCTCATGGAGACTGATTTGCGCTGTGGTAATGCCAAAATGCTGTAACAGGCGGCCGGTGTGGCGCGTATCCTCCGCAGCAATGAGATCCACCGCCTTGAGAATGCGCAGGGCGCGAGGGCTCATGTCCTCAAGATTGCCAATGGGGGTACCCACCACCCACAATTGTCCGATGCCCATTAGGAAATTTTCTCGCCACTGAGAATAAAGATGGGTTCCACTGCTGCAAAAATTTGGTGGCCACCCCGCGTTTCCAGACGATTGATCACGGATTGCACCACCTCTAGGCTGCGGGCTTGAACTGTCGCGAAACCTTCAGAGAGGGCATAGAGATTTTCTAAACTACTGGCGATCGCCACCAAGCGACCACCGGGGGCAAGATACTCCCAGGCTTGCAGCAAAACTTCTTTAATGGGGCGCCCCCCCTCGAGACAAATCCGCTGCGGTGTGTGCCGTAACTGAGGAAAGCAATCTGGAGCCAAACCGGCAACAATCTGCACATTCTTGACGCCAAAGCGATCGCAATTGCGCTGGATCAGATCAACCACTTCCTCATCCCGTTCAATAGCAACCACCTGTCCCCGCTTTGCCAAGCGTGCTGCCTCAACGGCGATTGTACCCGTGCCTGCTCCCACATCCCAAAGACAGGAGTCTGGCTCAAGCCGCAAATACGAGAGCATCAATAACCGCGTTTCCCGTTGGGTGAGGGGAATACCTGGTAAGCGCTCAAAAAGACCATCGGGGATACCCGGAGTAACAAATGGCCAGGGATCCGCCCTCATAGAAACTGCCTAAAACCCTTAAGCGTTGCTGCTTTGGGCGAGGAGCCGTTCCTTGAGCTGTGCTAAGGCATCTGCCCAGCGGGGATCCGGTTGAACAGCTTCCGTATCCATGGAGCTATATTCAGCCGGTGCCGAATTGACTTGGGTACGCCGCCCATGATTTTTATTATTTTTGCGATTGCTGCTGCGGTTGCTGGGAGTGGGTTTTTCTGCCGCCGCTTCTTCTTTTTCCTTAGCTTCAGATTTGGGCTTGTCGTTGGCCTTTTCAATCTTGAGGGGATTGTCCTTAAAGGTGTAGCCGTTGAGTTTCTCAATCACCTGATCTGCCACTTCTTCGGATTCGACGGTGACAAAGCCAAACCCGCGGCACTTGCCAGTCTTGCGATCGGTAATCAGTTTGGTGGTGCCTACTTCGCCCACTTCTTGATTCAAGAGGGCTTCCAGCTCTTCGCGGCTCAGTTCACGCGGCAGATTGCCCACATATAAACGCACGGACATAAAGAAACCTCCCTTAGGCAGCTTAAAAACAACAGGATTCAAAAATGGACAGTCGGGCGTGAAAAACCGCTTGCAACCACGGCCTAGGGCCAAGAATGGCACGCAAGGACCCTGCTTCTATTAGTGGTGTGAAATGACTAGATTGGTTCACAGTGATTGTTGCTAATTGAGAACCTTGATGGATGGAGCAGAGCGAAGGCAGTCGAAGCACTTAGCTCTTGAATGATCCCTATTTAGGGTACCACGGTTTCTCCACCTAGGGCTAGGATTTTGCGGAAAAATTTTGCCGTGGCAGCGCAAACGCAATGTGGCACAATGATCAATGCTGTTTTTGCGATGTGATGCCTGTGACTGCGACTGCTGTCCCTCGTCGGCCTGTTTTTCCCTTTGCGGCAATTGTTGGTCAAGACGAAATGAAACTGTCATTGTTGCTCAATGTGATTGACCCCAAAATTGGTGGCGTCATGATCATGGGCGATCGCGGCACGGGCAAATCAACCACGATTCGCGCTCTAGCGGATCTGCTGCCAGAAATCGAAGTGGTGGCCGATGATCCTTTTAATAGTCACCCCAGCGATCCCGATTTGATGAGCGATGCCGTGAAGGTGGCCGTGGCAGCGGGTGAACCGATTCACACCATCAAGAAAAAAGTACCGATGGTGGATCTGCCCTTGGGAGCAACTGAGGATCGGGTGTGTGGCACGATTGATATTGAAAAAGCCCTTGCTGAGGGGGTAAAAGCCTTTGAGCCGGGACTCTTGGCTAAGGCAAATCGCGGCATTCTCTATGTGGATGAGGTGAACCTGCTAGACGATCACTTGGTGGATGTCCTGCTCGATGCCGCTGCCTCCGGCTGGAATACCGTTGAGCGCGAGGGCATTTCCATTCGTCACCCCGCACGCTTTGTCTTAGTTGGCTCTGGTAACCCCGAAGAAGGGGAATTGCGACCCCAACTGCTGGATCGCTTTGGCATGCACGCTGAGATTCGCACCGTCAAGGATCCAACCCTGCGGGTGGAAATTGTGGAACAGCGATCGCAATTTGATCAAAACCCCGAAGCCTTTTTGGCCAAATACCAAGCCCAACAGGAAGCGCTGCAAGCCAAGCTAGTTGCCGCCCAAGCCCTACTGCCCAGCGTTACCATTGATCACGAACTGCGGGTGAAAATTTCCCAAGTGTGCGCCGAGCTAGATGTAGACGGGCTGCGGGGAGACATTGTCACTAACCGCGCTGCCAAGGCCTTGGCTGCCTTTGAGGGACGCACCGATGTCACCGTTGACGATATTGCACGGGTGATTGTCCTCTGTCTGCGCCACCGACTGCGCAAGGATCCCCTCGCGTCAATTGACTCCGGCTACAAAGTGGGTAAAGTCTTCCAAGAGGTCTTTGGCGTGGAGGTTGCTGCATAGGCTGGGATTGGGATGACTTCAGTTGTTCTTTTTGTGCTTCTGGTGATTCTAGTAAGCCAGTTGCTTCCCACTCGGTGCTACCCCTACCAACCCTAATCAAAAAACTAGGGGGAGTATAGTCTCCAGCACCCGCCCAGTCTTCCTCTCGATGTCTCCAAGCAAGTAATCGTTCCAAGATTTGCGCAAATTGCATGAAAGTAATAGTTGCGTCTTTTCAAGCTCAGTTGAATCAGTAATTCTAGTTCCCAAATTTTCAATAGGCGGCTATTAGCGGTTTCATGATCTGGACATCTAGCTTCAACAGCTTTTGTCCATTGCTGACGCAGTGCCCCATCGGTAACGATCTCTTTAGTGGCTTGATGGTTAATCCACTCTGAGTGCAGTGATTTCCTGAACAAATTTGCCAGTTTGTTGTTAAGGCAAGGCGATCGGGCGATCGCGATGGGCTTCAAGGAGTACCTTGGCGGCAGTAAAGTCACCCCGTTTCCCTGCTGTGGCAATCCGCTGCCGTTCCAGTGGCCAAAAGACCTCACTTAAAGACACCACTTCAAAAGATTCAGCACTGCGGGCAGACTAATTGCTTGGCTCAAAGAACGGTTTTGGCATGGAAACCTCGTTCGACGCCAAATTCCTCGTATAACTCACTCAGGGGAGGTGGCACATTCCCCTTACGAGCAGGATCACCATCAGCTCCAAAACTGCGCACAATACACTAATAATTAGTGTTTTCATAGCACACCAATGAAAATTGCTGAGATACCTACATCCTATCTTGCAAGGGGGGATGCTCAAGGGCGATCGCCCCCAAATAACCTCGGCGATAGTCCTGCAAGAGTTGTCGTGCCGCCCGTTCCAAGTCGCCGTGGTAGCGGTTAGTGGCGAGATCATGAAGATAGGTTTCACCCGTGGCGGTGACGGCTAAACCATAGCGATCGCTGAGGCGATCGGCGTGTCCCAACTGGTGCAGTAGCTCAACAAGAATCGGTGCCACCCGACAGGGATCGTAGGCAGCTTGGCCAATGTCATCACAAATGGCCAGTTTTACCGCCGCCTCTTGATTCTTAAAATTCATCGGCAAAACACCGGGGGCATCCAAAAGTTCCAAGGTGGGAGACAATCGCACCCAACGTAGTTGCCGGGTCACCCCCGGCCGAGCGGCACTCTCGACCACCCGTTGCTGCAAAAGGCGATTAATCAGTGCTGACTTACCCACATTGGGAAACCCCAGAACCACAGCCCGCACGGCTCTTACTTGCATGCCCCGCTGTTGACGGCGTTGATTCATGGCAGCCCCTGCCCGCACTGCTGCCTGTTGGAGTCGGCGAATCCCTTCACCCCGCTGCGCATTGGTGAAAAAGACGGTTTCTCCTTGGGTCTCAAACCATGTCAGCCACTGCTGGCGATCGCGATCGCTAATCCTGTCCATCCCATTGAGTACTAAGAGGCGGTGCTTACCACTGGCCCAGTGACGAATTTGGGGATGGCAACTGGCAAGGGGAATCCGCGCATCCCGCACGTCAAAAATCACATCCACCTGTTTCAGTTGTTCCTTAAGGGCGCGTTCTGCCTTAGCAATGTGGCCAGGATACCATTGAATGATGGGACTCATAGAAATTCCACCCCCTTTTTTCCAAAAACAATAGAGCGATCGCCCCCCATAAGTGCCATTAAATTGATTTCAGGTAATCATCAGCCATTTTTGAATAGAGAGAAGACTATGGTTTTGCCCCTCTGATTAGAAACCTATAAACAACTCTAAAGATTGATAACCCAAACCTATAGAATAATTAAGAATCTCCAAAGCAAAAGTTATTGCATTGGGTATCAACTAAGCTGATGCTAAGCATAAGACCTACGACGATATCACAGGCTTGCGGATGGTTGCATCATCTCGCTGAGTTTCGCATTGCTCAATTTTGCCCCATTTTCGGGGAATCGTAGCGTTCACACTACCCATTGCAAAGGTTGCCCGTAGAGATTGCTCTATTTGGCACAGTAACTGTTAAAGAGGAAAAACGTCTATGGCCTATACGCAATCCAAATCCCAAAAAGCTGGGTATCAGGCAGGGGTAAAAGACTACCGCCTGACCTACTACACCCCTGATTACACCCCCAAAGATACCGATATTCTAGCGGCCTTTCGTGTGACTCCGCAGCCGGGCGTGCCCTTTGAAGAAGCCGCTGCCGCCGTTGCCGCAGAATCCTCGACAGGGACATGGACCACCGTGTGGACTGACCTGCTGACCGACTTGGATCGCTACAAAGGTCGCTGCTACGACATCGAACCCCTGCCGGGTGAAGACAATCAGTTCATCGCCTACATTGCCTACCCGCTGGATCTCTTTGAAGAAGGCTCTGTCACCAACATGCTGACCTCCATTGTGGGGAACGTGTTTGGTTTCAAAGCCCTTAAAGCTCTGCGCCTTGAAGACCTGCGGATTCCTGTGGCTTACTTGAAAACCTTCCAAGGGCCACCCCACGGTATCCAAGTGGAGCGCGACAAATTGAATAAATACGGTCGTCCGCTCTTGGGCTGCACCATTAAGCCGAAACTGGGTCTGTCGGCGAAAAACTATGGCCGTGCCGTTTATGAATGCTTGCGCGGTGGTCTGGACTTCACCAAAGATGACGAAAACGTCAACTCCCAGCCTTTCCAACGCTGGCGCGATCGCTTCCTGTTTGTTGCTGATGCCATTCACAAAGCCCAAGCAGAAACCGGTGAAATCAAAGGCCACTACCTGAACGTGACCGCTGCCACCTGCGAAGAAATGCTGAAACGGGCAGAGTTCGCTAAAGAACTGGAAATGCCCATCATCATGCACGACTTCCTCACCGCTGGTTTCACCGCCAACACCACCCTCTCGAAATGGTGCCGTGACAATGGCATGCTGCTGCACATTCACCGCGCCATGCACGCTGTGATCGACCGCCAGAAAAACCACGGGATGCACTTCCGGGTATTGGCCAAGTGCTTGCGGATGTCCGGCGGTGACCACATCCACACCGGTACCGTTGTCGGTAAGCTCGAAGGGGATAAAGCCGTTACCCTAGGCTTTGTCGATCTGCTGCGGGAAAACTACATTGAGCAGGATCGCTCCCGTGGCATTTACTTCACCCAAGACTGGGCCTCGATGCCGGGTGTGATGGCCGTGGCCTCCGGTGGGATTCACGTCTGGCACATGCCTGCCCTTGTGGAAATCTTCGGTGATGATGCGGTGTTGCAATTTGGTGGTGGTACCTTGGGGCACCCCTGGGGGAATGCACCGGGGGCAACTGCAAACCGGGTCGCCCTTGAAGCCTGTATCCAAGCTCGGAACGAAGGCCGTGACCTCATGCGCGAAGGCGGCGACATTATCCGCGAAGCGGCTCGCTGGAGTCCAGAACTGGCTGCTGCCTGCGAACTCTGGAAAGAAATCAAGTTCGAGTTTGAAGCGCAAGACACGATCTAGGTGGTGCAGTTGGGGTTCAATCGGAGCTACGGCAACGATTTCCCCGTAGGTCTATGGATGTCAAGCACATTGCGAAGCAAACCACCAAAACCCTGATGAGTTATCTCACCTATCAGGCCGTGCGGACGGTGATTGGGCAACTAGCCGAAACCGATCCACCGCGATCGCTCTGGCTACACCAGTTCACGAGTCAAGAAAGTGTCCAAGATGGGGAACGCTACTTGGAAGCTCTCTTTCGCGAACAGCCCGATCTCGGTTTTCGCATTCTCACGGTGCGCGAACATCTCGCGGAAATGGTGGCGGACTACCTACCAGAAATGTTACGTGCGGGCATCCAGCAGGCCAATTTGCAACAACGCTGTCAACAACTGGAGCGAATGACCCAAGTGTCGGAAGCGAATGTTGAAAGCAGCAACCCAGAAACCCTTGAATAATTTGTTGATTGTGAACCAATTGAGGAACCTATGAAAACACTGCCCAAAGAGCGTCGTTACGAAACCTTCTCCTACCTGCCTCCCCTCAGTGACGCCCAAATTGCTCGCCAAATCCAGTATGCGATTGATCAGGGCTACCACCCCTGCGTGGAGTTCAATGAAAGCTCTGATGCTGAGATTCGTTACTGGACGATGTGGAAGCTGCCCCTGTTTAACTGCACCAATGCCCAAGAGGTGCTCAACGAAGTGCAGCAGTGTCGCTCGGAATATCCCAACTGCTTTGTGCGTGTGGTGGCCTTTGACAATATCAAGCAGTGCCAGGTGATGAGCTTTATTGTCTATAAGCCCAATCAGGCCAACAGCGGCTACAGCGGCTATCGCTACTAAGGCTGAGATCTTCTCAGTTCATTGCAATTGAATGACAGTTCAGGGGGGGAAACGACCCCCCTATTTCACGTTAACGAGGCGAGCGATCGCGCAAATAGGCTTTGACCCAATGATTTTGGGCTGCTCATCAGGATTGGGTGTAGGCATCGGCACTTAGGGACTGGAGTCGACGCTCAATAATCATGAGTTGCTGTTGGGCAGCGGTCAATTGCGCCTGAGCCGTAGCGACCACCTCTGGTTGGGCTTTGTTGACAAAATTGGGGTTGTTGAGGCGAGCGGTTAAGGATTGAAGGTCCTTCGTCAGGCGATCGCCCTCCTTCTGGAGTTTTGTCACCAAGGCCTCCACATCCACGACCCCCGCAAGGGGAATGAGCACCTCGCTTTTGCCAACCACACCACTAAACACCTGCTGCGGAATTTGCAGTCCGGTACCAATGGTTAGCGACTCGAGACGCGCCAAGTGTTGAATATCCGCCGCCCCAGCCTCAAAGATCGGCGCTTCCTCAGGATTGGCCTCAATCAAGGCCGTAATATACAACCCCGGCTTAATCCCCGCCTCTGCCCGCAGATTGCGAATCGTGCGGATGGTTTCAATCAAAAGACTAAATTGGGCTTCAAGGTCAGGATCAATGGCGCGGCGATTCACTTTCGGGTAGGGTTGTAGGGCTAAAACTGCACTGTCTCCCACCTGATGTAGCGTGTGCCAAATCTCCTCTGTGATGTGGGGCATGAAAGGATGGAGCAGCTTTAAGGTGCCATCGAGAACCGTGGCCAGTACCTGCTGAGCGGTGCGCTTGGCTTTGGTGTTTTCCCCTTGCAAACGGGGTTTGACCAGTTCAATGTACCAGTCGCAAAAATCCCCCCAGATGAATTCGTAGAGTCCCTTGGCCGCCTCCCCAAGGCCATAGCTTTCAATGCGTTCGCGGGTGGTTTGAATGGCCGTGTGGTAGCGACTGAGAATCCAGCGATCGCTGGCCGCCAAGTCCCGCCGCTGCGGTCTTCCCAACTGGCTGGGAGTTTGTCCCTCTAGATTCAGCAGCACAAAGCGAGAGGCATTCCAGAGCTTGTTGGCAAAGTTGCGAGCGGCCTCGACGGTTGCCGATTCATCAGTTTTGCGATTGTAGGCCAAGCGAATATCCTGACCGGCGCCCACCACTTCCTTGACCAAGCTATAGCGCAGCGCATCAGTACCGTATTTTTCAATTAAGATCAGCGGGTCAATGCCATTGTTGGCCGACTTGGACATTTTTTTGTTGTTTTCATCCCGCACCAAGCCGTGGATATAGACATCGCGGAAGGGAATTTTACCCGTGAAGTACTGCCCCATCATTGTCATCCGCGCCACCCAGAAAAAGATGATGTCAAACCCGGTCACAAGGGTGGTGTTGGGGTAATAGCAGCGATAGTCTGGCGTATCATCGGGCCAGCCTAGGGTAGAAAAGGGCCATAGACCAGAGGAAAACCATGTATCCAGTACGTCCTGATCCTGCTGGAGTTGAACCTCCTTGCCAAATTGGGCGATCGCCTTGGCACGGGCAGCGGCCTCATCCATCGCCACCACAAAGGGCGTGTCATCGCGCACTTCGCCCTCGGTTTCACTGACCACATACCAAGCGGGAATTTGATGCCCCCACCACAGTTGCCGTGAAATACACCAATCCCGCAAGTTGACCAGCCAATCGCGATAGACCTTTGCCCAGCGATCGGGAATAAAGCGGGGGGAGTGCTTTTTATCCAGTGCCTTAAGGGTGGCATCCGCTAGGGGACGAATTTTCACAAACCATTGAGTAGAGAGGAGCGGTTCAATGGGTACTTTGCCGCGATCGCTATAGGGAACGGTGTGTTTATAGTCCTCCACCTGCACCAAAAAGCCCTCTGCCTCTAGGCGAGCCACCACCTGTTTACGCGCCACAAAGCGATCCAGACCCGCAAACTCCCCAGCATTCTCATTGAGGGTGCCATCCTTATTCATCAAGTTAATCATGGCTAAGTGATGGCGTTGCCCCATGACAAAATCATTGGGATCGTGGGCTGGGGTGACTTTCACACAGCCAGTGCCAAAGGTGGGATCCACTGAGGGATCGCCAATAATGGGAATTTCCCGATTCATCAGGGGAAGACGCAGCGTTTTGCCAATTAAATGGCGATAGCGATCGTCCTCAGGGTGAACCGCCACCGCTGTATCTCCCAGCATCGTTTCTGGACGGGTCGTCGCCACCTCCAAATATCCTGAGCCATCCGTCAGAGGATAGCGAAAATACCAGAGATGCCCCTGGACTTCACGGTTTTCCACCTCCAAATCCGAGACCGCCGATTGACTGGCGGGGCACCAGTTCACCAAATACTTACCGCGATAGATCAGCCCTGCTTCATAGAGGCGATTAAAAGCGGTCAGCACCGCCCGCGACAAGCCCTCGTCCATTGTGAAGCGTTCGCGCGACCAATCCACCGACAATCCCAAGCGACGAATTTGACGAACAATCGTATTGCCCGATGACTCCTTCCATGCCCAAGCCCGCTGGAGATAGGCGTCTCGTCCCAAGGCAAAGCGGTTGGTGCCCTCCGCCTGCAACTGTTGATCCAAAATCGTGCTAACAGCAATACTGGCATGGTCTGTCCCCGGCAGCCAGAGGACGTTGCGGCCAATCATGCGGTGATAGCGAATCAGCACATCAATCAGGGCGTGCTCAAAGGCGTGCCCCATGTGCAAACTACCGGTGACATTAGGAGGCGGAATGACGATGCAATAGGGCTTGCCGGGGTGGTTGGGGTCAGCGTGAAAGACACCCCTGCTTTCCCAAAGCTGTTGCCACTTGGCCTCCGTTTGCTTGGGATCGTATTGACTGGGGAGGGTAATCGCGTCGGTCATGGGTTGCTGCACTACTCCAAGGCGCCTAGGCCATCACCATACCACCATCCACATTAAAGACTTGCCCCGTAATGTAGGCGGCTGCCGGATCCAAGGCCAAAAAGCGCACCATCCCTGCCACTTCTGTGGGTTCGCCATACCGCCCTAGGGGAATGAATTTAAGAATGTCCTCTGCCTTAAGTCCAGCGGTCATCTCAGTGGCAATAAAGCCGGGGGCAACGGCATTCACAGTAATGCCCCGACTGGCGAGTTCCTTGGCCACGGTTTTGCTAAACCCAATCACGCCCGCTTTGGCAGCACTGTAGTTGGCTTGGCCAGGGTTGCCCATTTGCCCTGCCACCGAGGCAATGTTGATAATTCGTCCCCGTTTTTGCTTGAGCATCAGTTTACTCACAGCACGGGTACACAGGAAAACCCCAGTAAGGTTCAGGTTAATCACCGCCTGCCAGTCCTCGAGGCTCATACGCAGCAGCAGCGTGTCGCGGGTAATACCCGCATTGTTGACCAGCACATCGACACGGCCATAGGTTTCCACGGTTTTGGCTACAAGGGTATCGACCTGCTCAGGCACAGACACATCGGCAGCAATCGCGATCCCTGTTCCCCCTTGCTGTTCAATCATTTGCACCACTTCAAGAGCGGCCTCAGCAGAACGGGCGTAGTTGACAACCACAGTGGCTCCTTTTTTCGCCAGTTCGAGGGCGATCGCCCGACCAATTCCCCGTGAGGCACCAGTGACAATGGCAACGGCTGCTTCGCTCAAATCAGTTCTCTCCTAAAGGGCAAAAATGCTGCACGTATGGATAACCCATCACAAATTTTAACAGCCGATGTTACCCCTCTTGGGGCTAGGGCATCTCATCCCAGTAGATCAACACTCGAGGCAGTATTTTTTAGGTGGAGCGATCGCGCCAATCAGACACTTCCTCTAGCGCAGTGAAGTCGTAGGAGTGCTTCTGCGCGACTTAGCTTGGTAAGCTTCTACAGGAGTATTGGATTAAAGCAGGCCGCGATAGCGAATAAAGGTCAGCACTGCTGCCCACGACCCCAAGGCCACTTTCAGGGCAATGAGGATATTCAGCCAAGGGATCCAGCCACCACTGAGGAGCGTGCCAAACCGACCCGCAGGCAAGGCCACCCCCATTAACAGACTGGCACCGCAGAGAATAAAAACCATCACGGAGATTTTTTCCCATGTGGCGGCATGGAAGCGACGATAAATGCTCTCTAGCCACTCTGGGGCTGAGGTAATGGCCACAAGACCGATCGCCGTTCCGCCAGCAACGCCAGCCGCAAATCCGCCGCCTGGACTCAGGTGCCCCCGCAAGGCCAACTCAATACACACAAGGGAGCAAATGGTGGCGCCAAATCTTGCCAAAACAATCGAGGGCTGATCATTAAAGCGGCTAACGTGGCCTAGGGGTTTTTCATTGCTGAGCAAATACTGCGCCCCCATGATGGCAAGGGTGAATACCACCACTTCAAAAATGGTGTCGTACAAGCGATTGCGCAAAATCACAGCCGTAACGGCATTGGGAATTGCACTCTGGTTAACAAGAGTTTCGACAATGGGAATTGTTGGTACCGCAGCTAGGGTGGGGATCATCAGCATTTTCACCAGCAGTAGCACTGCCGCAATGCCATAGAACCAAATCATGTCGCTGACTCCTCTTCACTGGGCAAGGGGTAATATACGAGTTCTGTGAGACTGGTAAGGTGGGGCTTGAGGATGGTGTAAAGGCGTGCTACACGGGTCATCGTTAATAATTGAGTGGTTTCTTCAGCGCATAGGGCATGGATCTCGCGATCGCGGAGCGCTATTTTGAGTTGCTCCAACGTGGGATAGATGATTAATTCAACACGCAAATGATAGGGGGCAAGGGCTTCACGAATGGCTCCCAGTAAATGATCCAAGCTATCGGTGGAGAGTGCCGAAGCTAAGATGCCCAATCGCACCACCAAGGAAGAGCGCACTGCAACCGCGTAGAGCATAATCGAGAGCATCGTTCCCACAAGGGCTTCGGTCAGCGCCACATCGGCAGCGCCGAGAATGGCATAGAGGAGAGCCGCCACCGCACCAATAATGCCGCGAATTACAAGGGCATGGTAGGGATTCTTCTGAAACACCAGCATCAGAGTGGTTAGGGGTAGGAGTGCAGTGACGGCAATGAGCCAGCTATCCATCAGTGTCCTCCCCTTGGGAGCAGTAGGCCAAAACGTAGCCCAGAATGGTGTTCCAGAGGGCGAGGGAGATCAATGCCAAGACCAGAAGCGGCCATTCGCGGGGAATGCGCAGCAAAACGCCGATCATGATGGCCATCGAACCTAAGGTATCGGAGACTGACAAGAAATGTAGTTTATAGAGGGGCGATCGCCGACCCACCAGCGGCCATGTTCCCCACAGCCAAAGAAAGAGACCAAAACTAATACAGGCATAACTGATCCACTGTAAAATCACTTACCCCCTCCCTAAAGATTGGCGACATCCCGTAGTCGCCGCAGAATCTGCGCCAGGAGCATCAGGGCACCATTGCCCACACTGAGAATGATCACCCCCACAATGCCAATCATCCAATCATCCCGCTGCACCGACACCAGCAAAATCATAATTGCTGCTTTTGTGGCAATACTGGCAAAGGCAAGCATCTTCGACCAGATGTGCTCCCCCTTCCAAGCAGCATAGAGGGGAATGCCCAGAATCAGCAGCATGATGACTAAAAAGGCCGTCATTTTTCGGGTCTGCGCTCCACGAGTTGATGCACTTCAAACCAGCCCTCCTCGTCGTAGTGCAGCACGATCGTCTTGGGGGTGAAGGTAATCGTAAAAATATCCAGAAAAATCAGACCGGGGGCACGAGTGGGATCAACGGGTTCACGGACGATCGCTTCATGACGATGGGGACGCACCATCATTTCAATAGCTTCAATATAGGCCCGGGGGACAGCCATCGCCACTTTCCCTAGGGTACTCAGCCACTGCTGCAGTGTTGCCACCCCCCCCCGCCCTTGGGGCAGCAGGAGCGAAACCAAAATACCAATCGCCAGATTGACCAAGCCAAAGTCCGCCGTCAGCAGCAGCCAAATTGTTAGGCGCAGGGCAAAGTTCAAATAATTCATAGCGCTAACCCCACCAAGCCAAGTAAGAGTAACAGCATCATCCCTAGAAGATGCTCTAGACGCTCCCAAGCCCCTTGCCAAGCGGATTCCCAGCGGGAGACCCCCAAGGCCACTAGACCCCACCCCACCAAGGGCGGTAAAAAGGCGCGTAGCAAACTCATGCCACTGCCGTAGGCTTCCATGTAGGCGGCATTGGCCAGAAATAGCCCACCCAAGAGCACCATTGTGGCGGCACTATAGCCCACGGGCATAAGAGTCTTGCTGGGATAGCGGGGCAAAAAGAGGAATTTACTGTAAATTGTCGCGGTCAAAAAGCCAGCACCATAGAGGAGTCCCTGCTGCCACGGATCAAGGTAACTCAGGGTCAAGGCCTTAGCGGGGAATCCAGCAAGGAAGGGCACACCGACAATGCCATAACCGGCAATCATCAGGGCGATCGCCACTGGGCGCGGCAGACCCTCTTGGCGCAATTCACTAAGACGATAGTGGCGCAGTTCCCCCACACTCAAAAAAAGACTAGCCTTGGCTAAGCCGTGCATCAGGGCATACAAGCCCGCCGCCGGGGGGGCAATGATCACCCACCCCAACTGGCCAAGGGTACTAAAGCTGAGCATCCGTCGCACATCATCGGCCACCAAGGCGAATATGGGGCCAAAAAAGATCGAGGCGAGGGCAAACAGCCGTACAATATCGGCAATGTTGCTATAGAGCAGACTAACGCGAGCAAGGCTAAACACCCCAGCATTTTCGACAATGCCGGCTAGGAGAGCAGCAACCACAGGGGCAGCAACGACATTGGTCTGGGGCAACCAAAGCCCACCAATGAAAATGGCGCCCTTGGCTAACAATGCCATCAAAATCAGCGCCACGGCCTCTGGCGGTGCCTGCATCAGGGCACTAAAGGCAAAGGTATGGTTTGTCTGATAAACGAGAGCCACCCCCATGAGATAAAAGAGCATGGCCACGTTGCTCACCATCAGGTAGCGCAGGCCAATCCAGAGGGGGCGATCGCGACGGGGATAGGCAATCAACAAAAAGACAACAATCCCCAGCACCTCAACATTGACGTAGAGACTGAGGAAATCCGCGGAAATAAAGACGGTGTTGGCACAGCCGTGGAGCAGACACAGCAGCACATAGAAGAACGCTTTATAACCCTCCTGCCATGTATGTAACAGTGCTGCCAAAATCACAAGGGCATTGGTGACAATAAAGTAGCCACTGAGGGGGTCAATGCTCAGGGAAACGCCAAAGCTATCGAGAAGGACAAACGCAGTGTTGACTTGGTTGATGGCGATGCCTAAGCCGACACAAAGGGAAACAAGGGCGATCGCCAGTGTCAGACCCCGCGCCAAGGAGGGCAGCAAATAAAGGGTTAAGCCAGCCACAAACGGCAACAAAATCCAAGCGATCGCCAGCTCCGTCATTGCCACTTCCTACAGATACTTTTGATCAATTTCTGGGGTTTCTAAAGTCGGGTTATCCCGCGCTAGCTTCATTGCCGCCACCAGCATCAGCGTTTGAATCGAAAGGCCAATCACGATCGCCGTTAAAATCACGGCTTGGGGTACGGGGTCGGCATAGGCAGCATCAAAGGCTCCACCACGGGCAATGGGGGTGACCAGACCACTGTGGGTGGCAATGACCACAAACAAAGCCACCACCCCGGTACTCATGACATCCATTGTCACAATCTTCATTAGCAGGTTTTTCTTGACGATCGCTGCTAGAAACCCAACAAGGATAGTGACAAAAACACTTGCTTCTAAGAAAATCATGAGACCCTATTCGCAGACACCTTGGTATACAGACTTTAACATTCTGTTTTCCCTTTACACCTCGCCCTTTGCTGTAGAACTGCACCGCCGCAACCAACGGTGAGGAACCTTAAGCACGTCAACTCCCATCTTAACTTTATTTAGATCAATATTAATTCTCTATAGAATAGATTTTTGTCAATAGCAGTGCCATGAACTTTATAATTTAGAAAAATGCTTAACAATTTGCAACATTCGACAAATAGGTATATATTCTTACTCAGATACTTGAACAGATTACTGGACTCGTCCCTTGGGGGGTTGTCTGATGAATGTCCAATTTCCTTGGCTAACTGTACTGACACTGCTGCCTTTAGTGGCAGCCTTTTTGATTCCCGTGTTGCCCGACCGTGAGGGGAAGACAGTCCGCTGGTATGCCCTAGCGATCGCACTCCTCGAATTTGGCCTTTCGGCAATGGTTTTCTGGCAGCACTACGATGCCCAATCCGCCCAGATCCAAATGGTGGAAACCGTGCCTTGGCTCCCGCAAATCGGCCTAAACTGGTCCCTAGCGGTTGATGGCCTTGCTGTCCCCCTGATTTTGCTGACGGGTCTGGTAAACACAGTGGCAATCTTTGCGGCTTGGCAAGTAAAGCAAAAGCCGCGTTTATTTCATTTTCTGATGCTAGCGCTCTACAGTGCCCAAATTGGCGTCTTTGCCGCCCAAGACCTCATCCTTTTCTTCCTGATTTGGGAATTGGAACTGGTGCCCGTCTATCTGCTGATCTCCATCTGGGGCGGTGCCAAACGCCAATACGCTGCTACAAAATTCATCCTCTACACTGCCGTTGGTTCCCTCTTTATCCTCCTTGCTGGCCTAGCGATGGCCTTCTATGGCGGTGACTTTACGCTCAACATGGCGGCCTTGGGGCTCAAAGACTATCCCTTGGCACTCGAACTGCTGGCCTATGGTGGATTTCTGATTGCCTTTGGTGTCAAGCTGCCGATTTTCCCACTACACACTTGGTTGCCCGATGCCCATGGTGAAGCCTCTGCTCCGGTCTCCATGGTGTTGGCGGGAGTGCTCTTGAAAATGGGGGGCTATGGTCTAGTTCGCTTCAACTTGCAAATGCTCCCCGATGCCCACATCTACTTTGCTCCTGTTCTCATTGCCCTTGGGGTCGTGAATATTGTCTATGGCGCCCTGACCGCCTTTGGCCAAGAAAATCTAAAGCGGCGACTGGCCTACTCTTCAATTTCCCACATGGGTTTTGTGCTGCTGGGCATTGGTGCGCTCAATGGCATTGGTCTCAATGGGGCAATGCTGCAAATGCTCTCCCACGGTTTGATTGCGGCTGCCCTCTTCTTCTTGGCCGGGGTGACCTACGATCGCACCCACACATTGGCCATGGAAAAAATGAGCGGCATTGCCCAATCCATGCCGAAAACCTTTGCCCTGTTTACCGCTGGCTCTATGGCCTCGTTGGCGCTGCCCGGCATGAGCGGCTTTGTCAGTGAACTCACCGTCTTTTTGGGCTTGACCAACAGTGACGCCTACTCCACCACCTTCAAAGTAGGGGTGATTTTCCTCGCTGCCGTGGGGGTGATTATTACGCCCGTGTATCTGCTTTCGATGGTGCGCCGTGTCTTTACGGGCCAGCAAGCGGGCGATATGTTTGACAAATTGCTTTTGGACATCAATCCCCGCGAAACGTTCATTGCTCTGTCCCTCTTGGTGCCGATTATTGCCGTGGGGATGTATCCCAAGCTGGCCACCCAAACCTATGATGTGACCACGACGGCGATCGCCAACCATGTCCATGCGGCTCTGCCTGCTGTGGCACAGCACCATCTGCCCCTTTACGCCCAACTGACCCAATCCGCCCCTAGCCTAGTCAGTGAAGCAACCGTTGCCGACAGTACCCTCTAGGAGTTAGGGGTGGGAATGCACCTTCTCCAACTGGCAGTTCAGGGCATTCATTGCTAGAGTGGAGTAACGGCATTCCTGCCCTGGGGCAGATTGCATACAGCCCTTTTCCCAAAGATAGTACCTGCTCAGCACTGTGAAAGCTAAGGTAGAAGAGCACCCAATCTCTTCTGTCGTCTCCATCCCCTAGAAAAGGGCTGTAAACTGAATACGGTGATTCAATAAAGGCTCTATGAGTAATCTCGAGAAACAAATTGAACAAGCTCGCGAGGAAGCCCACAAAATCTGTGACACCAAAGGGGCAACCTCTGGACAGTGTGCCGCCGCTTGGGATGCCCTTGAGGAACTGCAAGCGGAAGCTGCCCACCAACGCGCTGAGCAGCAAGATCACAAAACCTCCTTCCAGCAGTACTGTGATGACAACCCCGATGCTGCTGAGTGTCGCATTTACGACGACTAGGGGTTGAGGGTGTGGGTCGCTGGCAACAGTTGTGGGATCAATTTGCCGCAGCGACGGGTCAGCGGCTCCATGAGGGTAAAGCCCTTGCGGTGGGGGGCGGCAGTATCAACACCACCTATGTGTGGCAACATCCTGAGCAAACCCTCTTCATTAAGTTCAATCGTCCTGAACGGCAGGCCATGTTTGCTGCCGAAGCCAATGCTCTGAGGGCGATCGCCAAGGTCCAAGCGATTCGCGTTCCCCTTCCCCTGCTATGGGGAAGGGTTGAGGACGCGAGTTTTTTAGTGTTGGAATACTTGCCCCTCACCAGTGCTGGGGATTGGTGGCAGATGGGGGTAGAGTTGGCCCAGTTGCACCTCAAGGGCACGGGCGATCGCTATGGCTGGTCGGAAAATAACACCATTGGTGCCACTCCTCAAATGAACCCTTGGTCAGACAACTGGGGGGAGTTTTTCCGCGATGCTCGCCTGCGTTATCAGTTTGATCTGGCTCGCCGTCGGGGTGGACACTTTCCCAAGGCGGAGAAGCTCCTAGCAGCCATTCCAGAACTCCTGAACCATGAGCCAACCCCTACCCTAGTGCACGGCGATCTCTGGTCGGGAAATGCCGCCTTTTGTTGCACGGGGGAACCGGTGATTTTCGACCCCGCCAGTTACTATGGCGATCGCGAGGTGGATTTGGCCATGAGTGAACTCTTTGGTGGCTTTCCTGCGGCCTTTTATGAGGGCTACAACGCCACCTATCCCCTACCGGCTGGCTATGGGCAACGGAAAACTATTTACAACCTGTATCACATCCTCAATCACTTCAATCTTTTTGGCGGCAGTTATGGGACTCAAGCCCAGTACATGATTGAGCAGATCCTTTAACTGCAAGCTGCCCCGTGGGACAGAACGTTTGCCAAAGCACTCTAAGATTAAAGTGGCCACTTGCCTTACATCGCTGTAGTATCGTGGAGTGCATGGCTTCAATTTTTGAGTGTTTGCGAGATTCCTTCCTATGTCCGATGGCAAAGTGCCACCCACAAATGCTTCTACCCCTGAATCAGTGACAGCCAAGACAAAAAAGGCCACAGAACCTTGGTGGCTGGAAATAGCCAAAACCCTAGGGCTAGCGGCTGTCCTTGCCATTGGTATTCGTACATTTGTGGCCGAGGCACGCTATATCCCCACCGGTTCCATGGAAGAAACCCTGCTGATTAACGATCGCCTGATTATTGAAAAAATCAGCTACTATTTCCATGCCCCCCATCGGGGCGACATTATTGTGTTTAATCCAACCCCCACACTTGAGCAGGCGGGCTTTCGTGATGCCTTCATCAAACGGGTGGTGGGCTTGCCGGGCGATCGCGTCGAACTGCGCGAAGGGCGGGTCTATGTCAACAATCAGCCCCTGCCCGAACCCTATCTTGCGCCCTCAACCTTTACATCGGTAGATACCTGTGTTGGCATGCAGCCCTATCTGGCTCAACCCCAAGTGATTCCTGCCAACAGTTACTTGGTTTTGGGGGATAACCGCAATAACAGCTTTGATGGTCGCTGCTGGGGAGTGGTACCGCGCAATTACATTATTGGTCGTGCGGCGATTCGCTTTTGGCCCCCCGATCGCTGGGGGTTGATGACCAAGCCGAAGGAACCGCAACAGTGAGGCAAACGCTACGCACCGAGGTACTCGTGGTTGGCGGTGGGACGGGGGGGGTAGCTGCTGCCTTAACGGCAGCTCGTAGGGGGGCACAAACAGTCTTAGTCAGTGAAACGCCGTGGCTAGGGGGCATGCTCACGAGTGCGGGGGTGGCTGCGCCCGATGGCAATGAACTGATGGCTTGGCAAACAGGGCTGTGGGGCGAGTTTCTGCGGGCGATTGCCCAACGACAGCCGGGGGGGCTAGATCATGCTTGGGTGAGTTTCTTTACCTTTGAGCCAAAGGTCGCCGCTGATCTTTTTGCCGAGTGGGTCAAGACAACCCCGAAGCTGACGTGGATTGTTGGTGAAGTTCCCCAAGCGGTTTTGCGCCAAGGCGATCGCGTCCTCGGGGTGGAATTTACCACCCTCACCATCCATGCCCAAATTACCATTGACGCCACAGAACTTGGTGATCTCCTTGTCTTGGGGGAAATTCCCCATCGTTGGGGGTGGGAGTGGCAGGCAGAAACCCAAGAACCCTCAGCACCCCCAGCGCCCACCGTCTTGACTCAAACCTATCCCGTTCAAGCCCCCACATGGATTGTCGTTTTGCAGGACTATGGTCAGGGTGCCACTGCCCCGGCGATTCCCCCTTCCCCCCTTTGGGATGAGCGCAAGTTTAACGGTGCTTGGGCAGGCTACGACCCGCTGCACTTTCTCAACTATGGCCGCCTACCGGGGAACCGCTTTATGCTTAACTGGCCGCAGCAGGGGAATGACTATGGGGTGGGTCTGGACCGGCTGGTTGGCTCTGCCCAAGAGCGACAGGCCTTTTGCCAAGAGGCACGCTGGCATGCTCAGGATTTTGCCTGCTATATCCAACGCCACTTTGGTCGCCGCTACGGTTTAGCGGAAGAGACTTTTCCCCAACTCGCTGGCCAACTGGGGGGCGGTGCCTATGCGCTCCATCCCTACTACCGCGAAAGCCGGCGCCTGATTGGTCTCACTACGATTCACGAGCAGGATATTCTCCCCAGTGCTCTACTGCCCGTTGATGCCCAAGGTCACTACACGGGCATTGCCATCGGCAACTATCCGAACGATCACCACTATCCGGGGATGGAACTCCCCCTTACTCCTAAGTCCATCCGTTGGGGCGGCCGTTGGACGGGAACACCCTTTGTAGTGCCCTATACGTCGTTGATTCCCCAGAGGGTAGAGGGCTTTTTGGTGGCAGAGAAAAATATCTCCGTGACCCATATTGCCAATGGTGCCACCCGCTTGCAACCGCTGGTGATGGGCATTGGACAGGGGGCAGGGTGGTTAGCCGCCACAGCTATTCGCCAAGGGAAATCTCTGCACCAACTGGTGGGCAGACTTGATCTGAAGCCCCTGATTCAGGAGTGCCGACAGGCAATTTTTCCCTTCTTTAACCTACCGCCGCAACATCCAGAGTGGGAAGCTTGGCAACTCCAGACACTCAATACATTTGATCCCACAGTCCCCCTACCCCCAGAAGTGGCGATCGCCCAACCCACACCAATGACCATGAGGCCAGGAATGCAAACTGTCACGGGCGAATTTGTGAAACTGGGGGAGCAGGCCTATCAACTGCGCACCGATCAACAGTCTTGGCCTTTGGTGACCCTCCACCCCACCGTGAACGCTCGCCTGCAAACCTATAGAAATGGGCAGCCGATCACAGTGACGGGCTTTATCAACCCCTATGCTCCTTGGATGCGGGTGGAACACGTGGCCTAAGTGTCGCAGCTTAGCTCCCCAAGGCGTTGGTTAAAGCGCAGATTCTCGCTGTAGTCCACAGGGACATCAATGATGGTGGGAACCTCCTGTGCCAAGGCGGTTTTCAGCGTGGGGATAAAGTCAGCGGTGTCCTCAATGCGATAGCCTTTAAGGCCCATGCTTTCGGCCAACTTGACAAAGTCGGGGTTACCAAAGTGGACATAGGCGGATTCACCAAAGTAGCGCTGCTGTTTCCACTCAATGAGGCCATAGCCACCGTCATTAAAGATGATGGTTGTGAAGTTTGTTCCCATGCGCAGCGCCGTTTCCAGTTCTTGGAAATTCATCATGAAGCCACCATCCCCTGTGACCGCCACCACATGCCGCTGGGGATAGACCAATTTCGCAGCCATTGCCCCTGGTACTGCAATCCCCATTGCCGCAAAGCCATTGGAAATGATGCAGGTGTTGGGGAGATCGCAATGGTAGTGACGGGCAATCCACATCTTGTGGGCACCGACATCAGAAATAACAATGTCCTCTGGTGCCATGACTTGACGCAGGTCATAGATGAGCTTTTGCGGCTTGACGGGAAAACCCTCATCTTGGGCATATTGGTAATAATCCGCCACAATGTCCTGACGCAGTTGGACGGCATAGGGGGTGGGTTTGTCCTGGCGATCGGCCCGCTTGAGAATTTCATAGAGGGAGTCAGAAATATCGCCGACAACCTCAACAACAGGGATGTAGCTGCTGTCAATTTCCGCATGGGTGGCCGCAATATGGATAATGGGCAGGCGGCCATCGGGGTTCCAGCTTTTCGGGGAATACTCAATCAAGTCATAGCCAACGGCAATCACTAAGTCAGCATGATCAAAGCCGCAGCTAATGTAATCCCGCTGTTGGAGTCCCACCGTCCACAGGGCAAGGGAGTGCTGATAGGGAATGACCCCTTTGCCCATGAAGGTATTGGCCACGGGGATATTCAGCTTTTCGGCAAAATGGGTGAGGGCAGCGGCAGCATGGGCACGAATAGCGCCATTCCCCACTAAGATCAGGGGGTTCTCAGCAGCATTGATCAGTTCAGCGGCCTTGAGAATGCTCTGGAACGAGGCATAGGTTTTTTCAGGGGGGCTAGGCTTGAGGGGATAGCCCTCAGCTTCCATGGCGGCAATGTTTTCGGGCACATCAATGTGAACGGCCCCCGGCTTTTCATTCTGGGCAATCTTAAAGGCCTTGCGGACAATTTCTGGTGTAATGCTGGGGCGGACAATCTGGGCATTCCATTTGGTTACCGGGCTAAACATGGCCACCAAGTCCAGATATTGGTGGGACTCGATGTGCATCCGATCCGTCCCCACTTGTCCTGTAATGGCCACAAGAGGAGCACCATCGAGGTTAGCATCAGCCACACCGGTCATTAAATTTGTCGCACCGGGGCCAAGGGTCGAGAGACACACCCCCGCTTTGCCAGTGAGGCGACCATAGACATCGGCCATAAAGGCCGCCCCCTGTTCGTGGCGGGTGGTGATAAATTGAATCCGAGAGCGACGGAGGGCATGGAGGACATCAAGATTTTCTTCCCCCGGTAGACCAAAAATATATTCGACGCCTTCATTTTCAAGGCATTTCACGAGTAATTCGGCAGTATTCATAAGGATGGGCGATCGCGGGCACTACCTTCTATCGTAGTTCTGCTTTCCTTGCCCAATTCTTAAATGTTGGCAAATGCTGACGAAATTTATGCTGCTGCCAGATCGGAGATCACCTTGGCCAGATCAATGTCCTTTTGGGTAATCCCGCCCGCATCATGGGTGGTGAGGCAGACCGTGACCCGATTCCAAGAAATGGACAAATCAGGGTGATGCCCAGCCTGCTCAGCGGGATCCACAAGGCGATTGACAAAGGCAATAGAGCCTAGAAAGTCCTTGAAGGTGAAGGTTTGCTCAAGGCGATCGCCCACTAATTTCCAGCCCGGCAGGCTCATAAGCTGGGCCTCAATATCCGCTGTGGATAATCGCTCTGCCATGGTCTTGCCTCAACCCTATTAGCTCTGGGGTAGTAGAGCCAATTTACCAACTCGACTTGACGACCCCCGGCAGTAACCCTTGGTGTGCCATTTCCCGTAGGGCATTGCGGCAGAGGCCAAAATCGCGATAGTAACCACGAGGACGACCCGTCAACCAGCAGCGATTCCGCAGCCGCGAAGGGGCACTATTGCGGGGCAACTGTTGCAGTTGACGATGGATGCTCATGATCTCCTCTTGGGTTTCGGCGCTGGCCAGTTGAGCCTTGAGTTCTTGGCGTTTGCTGGCGTATTTAGCAACGAGCCGTTGGCGCTTTTTTTCCCGTTCGATCATGCTTTTTTTGGCCATGGGGGTGCGTTTGTCCTCGATAATGATGAATTTGGTATCCTATATCCTATCAAAGAGCGATTTGCTGCTGCAACTGTTGATCCTTGCGGGGTGTTTCTGTGCCCTTACATCTATACAACACACTGTCTCGCCGTCTTGAACCCTTTTCGCCCCTGCACCCAGAGCGGGTGACGATCTATGCCTGTGGTGTCACGGTGTATGACTATTGCCATTTGGGGCACGCCCGTTCCTATGTGGCTTGGGATGTGCTGCGCCGCTATCTCACGTTCTTGGGCTACGCGGTGCACTATGTGCAGAATTTTACCGATATTGACGACAAAATTCTTCGCCGTGCTCATGAAAACGGTGAAACCATGGCGACGGTGAGCGATCGCTATATTGCCGCCTACCACGAGGACATGGCGGCTTTGAATATCCTGCCTGCCAGTGCTTATCCCCGCGCGACAGAGGTGATTCCAGAAATTATTCACCTCATTCAAGGGCTATTGGATCGCGGCTATGCCTACGTGGCCGGGGGGGATGTTTACTATGCCGTGGCGCAATTTCCCAGCTATGGCAAGCTCTCTGGGCGCGCGCTTGAGCAACTGATGGCCGGTGCCAGTGGCCGCGTTGAGGAAGAGGAGGAGCAGCGCAAACGCCATCCCCTTGATTTTGCCCTCTGGAAAGCCGCCAAGCCAGAGGAAATGGGTGCCTATGATCCGTGGGAAGCCCCTTGGAGTAAAGGCCGCCCCGGCTGGCACATTGAATGCTCGGCAATGGTGCGGCAGGCCTTTGGGGCAACGGTGGACATCCACTGCGGCGGCATGGATTTAATTTTCCCCCACCACGAGAATGAAATTGCCCAATCGGAGGCGGTGACGCAACAACCCCTAGCCCGATTTTGGCTCCACAATGGCTTTGTTACCGTCAACACCGAAAAAATGTCCAAGTCCTTGGGGAATTTCACAACCATTCGCGACCTGCTGACTCAGGGGGTGGAGCCTATGGCCTTGCGCCTGTTGGTTTTGCAGGCTCAGTACCGCAAACCCTTGGACTTTACGCCAGAGGCACTAAGTGCCGCTGCCAAAGGCTGGCAAACCCTAGCGGAAGCCCTGCGCTTGCATCAGCAGATTCCCCTGCCCCCCACGGCTCCAGAGGCGGTGAAAAGCCACCCCAGTAGCCAAGCTTTTTGTCAGGCTATGGATGAGGATTTGAACACCGCCGCCGCCCTCGCCGTGGTCTTTGAACTGGCGAAAACCCTGAATCGTGAGCAGCACCGCTATCTCCACGGGGGAGACTTGGGGCGATCGCCCGCTGAGGTGAGTCGCGATTGGCACACCTTGGTTGCCCTTGCTCAGGTGTTGGGTCTGGAGGCCAAGGAGGCACCAAAATCTTTGCAAACAATGGGACTCACCGATGAGGAAATTCAAAACCTGATTGCTGCTCGCACTGCTGCTCGCCAAGCCAAGAACTATGCTGAGAGCGATCGCCTGCGGGATCTCCTTTTGGCTCAAGGGGTCAAAGTTGTGGATCAAAAGGACGGCACCACCCATTGGTTTCGCGTGCCCGCTGGCTCAACCCCCTAACTGTGGAGAACACGATGCACGATTCCCTCGCTGACCTGCGTCAGGAACTCTTGGCGCTTCTTTGCCGCGATGCCTACCGTGCCGGCGAGTTTATCCTTTCCTCTGGCCAAAAAAGCCACTATTACATTAACTGCAAACCTGTGACCCTATCGGCGCGGGGCGCTTATCTTGTGGGGCGACTCTTCTTAGCGCAGTTAGCTCCTGAAGCAGTGGCGGTGGCGGGTCTCACCCTTGGGGCGGATCCCTTGGTGGTGGCAGTGAGCGTGCTCTCCAATGTGCAGGGGCAGGATCGGGCGGCACTGATTGTGCGCAAGGAAGCCAAAGGCCACGGCACGATGAGCTTCATTGAAGGTCCCCCCCTGCCCCAAGGGGCGGTGGTCACGGTGCTTGAGGATGTAATCACGACAGGGGGTTCTGCCCTCAAGGCGGTGCTGCGGCTCCAAGAGGCGGGTTATGTAGTCAATGAGGTTCTTGCCATTGTCGATCGCCAAGCAGGCGGGGAAGCTGCCTTTGCTGCTCAAGGGGTACCCCTGCGATCGCTCTTTCGGATTAGCGACCTCGAAGCCTATCTCAATTCGGTCTAAATCCCCAACCGCTGGTAAATTTCCTCGAGATGCTTGAGGTGGTGCTCAGGGTTAAAGCAGGCCTCGAGTTCCTCTGGTGTGAGATAGCGCTGAATCTCTGGGTCTCCTTTGAGGTTGGCCGCAAAATCGCCATTGGGTTGATTCCAAGCGGCATGGGCGTGTTTTTGCACCAAGGCATAGGCGGCTTCGCGAGTCAGACCTTTTTCCACCAGCGCCAAGAGCACCCGCTGACTAAAGATGACACCGCCGTAGCAGTTCATATTGCGGCGCATATTCTCGGGATAGATTTGTAGCGTCTGCACCAAGTCCGTCATTTCCACCAGCATAAAGTGGCTGAGAATCGAGCTATCCGGCAAAATCACCCGTTCCACCGCACTGTGGGAAATATCCCGCTCATGCCAGAGGGCAACATTTTCAAGGGCAGCCAAGGCATTCCCCCGCAGCACCCGCGCCAAACCCGTCAGCCGTTCGGAACGAATGGGATTGCGTTTATGGGGCATGGCAGAGGAGCCTTTTTGTCCCTTCGAGAAGAATTCCTCGACTTCCAGGACATCGGTGCGCTGCAGATTGCGAATCTCAACGGCAAAGCGCTCGAGGCTCGCCCCTAAGAGGGCAAGGGTTTGGGCATAGTCGGCATGGCGATCGCGGGAAATCACCTGCGTTGAAGCGGTATCCGGTTGCAGTCCTAGTTTTTGGCAAGCGATCGCCTCTACACGTGGATCCACATTCGCATAGGTGCCCACTGCCCCCGAAATTTTGCCCACCGCCACGGTGCGCTGTAATTGACACAGGCGATCGCGATGGCGCAGCAGCTCTGCCAACCAGCCAGCCAGCTTGAAACCAAACGTAATGGGCTCGGCGTGAATCCCGTGACTGCGTCCCACCATCACCGTATAGCGATGTTCTTGGGCACGGTGGCGCACCGCCTGAATGAGCTGCTCCAACTGCTCCTGGATCAGGCTTAGACTGGCCACCAATTGCAAGGCTAAACCGGTGTCGAGGACATCAGAACTGGTCAAGCCAAGGTGAATATAGCGACCGGCATCGCCAACATTCTCGTTGACATTGGTGAGGAAGGCAATGACATCGTGCTTGACCTCTGCCTCAATTTCCAGCACCCGTTGGGGGTCAAACTTGGCCTTAGCTTTGATTTCAGCCACGGCGTCGGCAGGAATATGTCCCAGTTCAGCTTGGGCTTCGCAGACCGCAATCTCAACATCGAGCCATGTTTTGAATTTGTAGGCATCCGTCCAGAGATTCCCCATCGGGGCAAGGGTATAGCGTTCGATCATGGGCGTGTGTTTATCTAGAGTGATCAAAAACGGCAATCTAATGGAATCGAATGGCGATCGCCTATTTGCGTTCGGGATGGTACACAGTCTCCGCCGTGGCAAAGCCATTGAGGCGGTAGATGAGTTGGTAAAGACGGCTGTAGTCCCGCTGGTTAAAGTGCAAGATCAATCGCGGCAGGTGGAGCGTGTGGGTCAAGGCGGGGCGGTTAATCGGTTGCTCGTCTTCCACTTCCCGAGGCAGCGGTTCAGCGCGTTCAATCTGCCCCGACACGAGAATATCCTGAAAATCGCGATTGAGTTCTGCCAAGGCGGCGTCACTGATGTCTTGGTTCAACCGCAGCACCAAGCGATCGCCCACATAGCGGCTAGAGTGATAGACGCGATAAAAGCCACTCAGATAGGCTAAGCCTTCCTCCACACTGGTGCAGATGCGGTAGAGTTCCTGATCCTCACCGTTAATCAGCCCCTTGGCTGCCAATTCTTCATGAATAAACTGATCCCAATGTTGCCAGTAGGTACCACCGGGAATGTCCATCAGGACCAAAGGTTTAGGGGGGGCTTTGCCCGTTTGGCAGAGGGTCAAGCATTCAAAGGCTTCATCTTGGGTGCCAAAGCCACCGGGGAAGACCGCAATGGCATCGGTTTCCTTGAGCAAAAAGAGCTTACGCGTAAAGAAGTACTTAAAGTGAATCAGACGCGGATCGCCTTCAATGTAGGGATTGGCACCCTGCTCAAAGGGGAGTTCAATGTTCAGGCCAAAGGACTTGTTGGGGCCGGCTCCTTTGTTGCCGGCTTCCATGATGCCGCCCCCGGCACCCGTGATAATCATAAACCCCGTGGCACTTGCCGCTTGAGCAAAGCGCACCGCCATTTCATAGACTGGCGCGGTGGAGGGGGTGCGGGCGGAGCCAAAGATCGAAATTTTGCGGGTATGGCGATAGGGGGCAAAGACCCGCAGGGCTTGGTGCATATCCCGCAGGCAGGAACGCAAAATTTTCCAATCTAGTCGTTCCAGTTCCTCATCAGCAATATCCAGGAAAAGTTGCAAGGCTTGGTAAATCACGTCGCCGTGGGGCACACTATCCAAGCGATGAATTAACTGTTCAAGGTCTTGCTGTAGGCTACTTAAAGCGACTCGCGAAAGGGTCATGGCACCCCAAGAACGTTAGCACCCTATTTTATCAGGCAGTGGGATCACCTGATGCAGTGGGTAGGCTCAGGGTAAAGGTGGTAATGCCCGCTTCACTGTCGGCGCTAATTTCACCCTGCAATTGCTCCACGAGTTTTTGGGTGAGGGCGAGGCCTAAACCCGTTCCCCCCTGTTGCCACGGATCCGCATTGGGAATGCGATAAAACTTTTCAAAGATGCGCGGTAGCTCCTTACTGGGAATCTCTGAGGGATTACTCACTTGAATTTGTAGGCGATCGCCCCCGATTGGATCAAAACGGACAACAATCTGGGCGCCAGCAGGACTGTACTTACAGGCATTGTTGAGTAACTCTGCCAAGATGCGGGCTAAGGCATGGCGGTTGGAGAGGAGGGGGGGCAAAGTGGCGGGGCGTAAAATCTCAAGGGATTGCTGCCGCTGTTGCATGCGGTTGCGGAAGGGTTCGAGCACCGAGGGCAGCCAACTGTCGAGATCAATCACCTCCCGTTGAATCTGGCTGCGCCCTGCCTCTAGGCGTTGCAGATCTAGCAAATCATTGATCAATTCCGTTTCGCGGTTGCACTCATTGGTGAGAATGTCGAGGTAGCGTTTCTGGCGATCGTCGGTGGCAAATTGCTTCAGCATATAGATGGCCATTTTCATATTGGCCATGGGGGTACGCAACTCGTGGGAAACGGTGCTCAAAAAATCATCCTTAATCGCATTGAGCCGCTCTAGCTCCTGCATTTTCTGTTCCAGTTCGGCAGTACGGGCGCGCACTTGTCGCTCCAAATCCGCATTGAGTTCTTGCACCTGTTGGTAAAGCTGCGCTTGGTGAATGGCAAGGGCACACTGGTCGGCAATGGTTTTGACGAGGCTTAAATCTTCTGGCGTCCAAGACTTGGGCAGGGTTTGTTGCCAAAGCTGGCGATCGCTCACCAAGATGGACGTTGCCTCACTGGGTTCCCACTCACAATCTAGGAGCGTAATTTGCCCGAGGAGTTGGCCGAGGTAAATCAGCGGGGTGATTACCAAAGCGTTGACGTTGAAGGTTCTGAGATCCGTTTGCAGCGGCTGCGGTAAATCCGTACAACTAGCCGCCAAGACCACCTGTTCCCCGTTGCTGAGGGCGGGTTCAAAGAGGGCGATCGCCCCTTGGTTCAGAGCAATCAAGTGGTTGGGTAAGCTGACAAATTGAGGACGGCTGGCATAGGTAGGACTATTGGGAGCATGGGTTTGCGTAATCAGGCAGAGGGTCGATCCCAAGGCTTCTAGGAGTAAATCAGCGGTAATTTGCAGAACTTCCGCTGTCACCATGGTGGTACGCATGGCTTGAATGATGCGGTTAATGATGGCCTCGCGGCGGGCTTGGTTGCGCAGTTGTTCCTCGGCTCGCTTGCGATCAGTGACATCCATGACATAGCTGCGGATCAGCTCACTTTCATAGATGTAGTGAATCGATTGCTCGTAGATGCGTCCTTGGTACTCCACCTCCCGCACATGGACTTTTTCTTGGGTTTGCTTCATGTAGCGCGCTAGTTCCGGCAATCCCAACAGCAGAGGATGAGTCAACGTCTGTTGCTGTAGATCCCGAAACTGCATCACCGCCGCTGGATTGAGATACGTCACCCTCCCTTCTAAATCCACTTCCAAAATCGGGTTGGGCGTCAGCTCCGGATAGGAGGCCAAACGCACTAAGGCCGCTTCACTAAAATTCTCGTTCTCGATATTACCCTCACTGAGGGGGACAAGGGTTGCAAAGGGATTGGTGCTTTTGGAGAGAAATCCTAAGACATCGGTACTGCGGCAAAAATCCTGAAACTCCGTATCCGTCATGTTAGTCAACGTCAAGTAGCGGGCACGCACATCGCCGCCAAACACAATCATGTCGCCGCCACGCAAATCATGGGCAACAATCCGCTGGCCATTGACCAGAGTTCCATTCGTACTGCGCTTGCCCTGCAAATCACCATCAATGAGGCGAAAAAGATAGCTATTGGTTTCAGGACTGGTCACCCGTAACAAAATCGCGTGCTGCCGTGAGACCATCTTCGAGTGGAGCACAATTGAATTCGTCGGATCGCGACCGATGGAATAGGTGGCTGCCTCTAGCAAAATAGGTCGCCGCCCCTCACTGTCTTCGAGGACTAACAGGTGGCGGACTGCTTGCCGCTCATGGCTCACCATTGCCTCCTTGCCTAGGACGGCTGGGCATCCTGACGAAAGGACACGGGTGTGGCTGTCGCCTTCCAAGTGGGTTCTTTGACCGGTAGGGTGGTATACTGGCGCACCAAGGCACGGAACTCATCACCCTCAATGGTTTCCTTCTCAAGGAGCAGCTCCACCAGCTTGTCAATGGCCACTCGATGCTCGCGGATGAGTTTGCGGGCAATCTCGTAGCAGTGCATAACAATCTCGCGCACCTGGTGGTCAATTTGCACGGCCACGGCTTCAGAATATTCAGCGCGCGGCATGAGATCGCGACCCAGAAACACCTCGTTACCCGGCGTTTCAAGGGCTAAGTGTCCCAAATCCGACATGCCGTAACGGGTCACCATTTCCCGCGCCAGATTGGCCACTGCGCGCAAGTCGCTACTAGCACCCACAGTGACTTCACTATCGCCAAAGATTTCCACTTCGGCAGCGCGCCCCCCCAATAAAATCGTGATCTCATCAAGGAGCCATGCCCGGGTATAGAGGCCACTATCCACCCGCTCCTCATCAAAGATCTGCTGGGCAAAGCCGCCAACGCCCCCAGAGCGCGGAATAATGCTCACTTTATTGAGGGGATCCGCGTGTTTCAAGAGCGTCATCAGTAGAGCATGCCCCACTTCGTGGTAGGCAATCAGCCACTTTTTCTTGCTGTCGAGGAGGGGAGTGAGGGTCATGCCAATCGTCACGCGATCAATGGCATCGTCAATTTCGGCATTGGTAATGGCAGGTTTGCGGCGCCGGGCAGTGAGAATCGCAGCTTCATTGAGGAGGTTGGCAAGTTCGGCACCTGAAAAGCCAGGGGTACGGCGGGCGATCGCCTCTAGGGACACCTCGGGGGCAATTTTCTTGTCCCGCGCATGGACTTGGAGAATTTGGAGGCGTCCCTTGTAGCTGGGCAAATCAACGGTAATCTGGCGGTCAAAGCGGCCTGGACGCAGTAGGGCAGCATCCAAAACATCGGGGCGGTTCGTTGCCGCAATTACAATAATGCCCGTATTCCCCTCAAAGCCATCCATTTCCGTCAGGAGTTGGTTGAGGGTTTGCTCGCGCTCATCATTGCCACCGCCAATGCCGGCACCCCGTTGGCGACCGACGGCATCAATTTCATCAATAAACACCAGACAGGGGGCGTTTTCTTTGGCCTTTCTGAAGAGATCCCGCACACGGGAGGCACCGACGCCCACAAACATTTCCACAAATTCAGAACCCGAAATCGAAAAGAAGGGAACCCCAGCTTCGCCAGCGATCGCTTTGGCAAGGAGTGTTTTTCCGGTTCCCGGTGGCCCAATCAGCAGCACCCCCTTGGGAATACGGGCACCAATGGAGGTAAATTTCTCTGAATTCTTGAGAAAGGTGACGACTTCCTGAAGCTCTTCTTTGGCCTCTTCAATCCCAGCCACATCGCCAAAGGTCACCCCCGTTTGTGCCTCCATTTGGAAGCGGGCGCGGGATTTACCAAAGTTGAGAATCTGCCCAGGGCCGCCGGGGGCATTACTCGCCCGCCGCAAAATCATCAGGAATAAAATCAGCAGAAAGAAGCCCAGCATCAAGTTAGAAATGACGCCAACCACTGCCCCATCACTGCTAGAGGGCACTACCCGCACCGTCGTGTCATAGCGGGTGCTCACTTGGCGCAGCAGTTCTACGAGTTCAGGATTGCGATCAAAGAGCCGTACCTCTTGGGGGGGAGATTGTTCGGGGTGATCTTTACGGCGAAACTTGGCTAGCCCCTGTTCCTGATAGAGTTCGACGGAGCTGACTTCACCAGCCTTGAGGGCATTGAGGAATTGACTGTAGGAAACGGTGTTGTTATTGCTCGACTGCGCTAAACCAATGTTCGTGGGAGCTAACGAGAGACCCACGACCAAAGCCAGTTGACTCAGCCGCTGGGAAAGGCGTTGAGCGTATTTCATCGGCACCCGTTTCCGAAATTCAGTTCTAATGTCCAGTTTAACAGCGATTTTTTAGTTCCTTAGCGCCACGGATCAGCCACAGCTAAGAATCACCGCCCTAAATATAAAATAGGACAGCATTCTCTTTAGAAGACCCATGGGACTGATTGTACAAAAGTATGGCGGCACGTCCGTCGGCAGTGTCGAGCGCATTCAAGCGGTAGCCCGCAGGGTCAAGGCGACGGTGGCAGCGGGACATCAGGTGGTGGTGGTGGTCTCGGCCATGGGCAAAACCACGGATAGCCTAGTGCAACTGGCCTATGCCATTAGCGATCGCCCCAGTCAGCGAGAAATGGATATGCTGCTTTCAACGGGGGAGCAGGTTTCAATCGCCCTGTTGACGATGGCTCTCCATGCCTTGGGGGAACCCGCCATCTCCCTCACCGGTGCCCAAGTGGGGATTGTCACTGAACCGGCTCACACCCGTGCCCGCATTCTCCACATTGAGACCCAGCGCCTCGAACGGCACCTCAAAGAAGGACAAGTGGTGGTTGTGGCGGGTTTTCAGGGGATTACCGCTGCCGCTGATTTTGAAGTCACTACCCTCGGGCGCGGCGGTTCTGATACCTCGGCTGTGGCCTTGGCGGCTGCTTTGCGGGCGGATTGCTGTGAAATTTATACCGATGTTCCCGGCATTTTGACTACGGATCCGCGACTGGTGCCCCAGGCCCAACTCATGAGCGAGATTACCTGCGATGAAATGCTGGAGTTGGCTAGCCTAGGGGCAAAGGTCTTGCACCCCCGCGCGGTGGAAATTGCCCGCAACTATGGCGTGGATTTGGTGGTGCGCTCCAGTTGGACGGATGATCCCGGTACTCGCGTCATCGCACCGTCGCGGCCGCCGCGTCCCGTGGAAAATCTTGAACTAGGCAAGCCCGTGGATGGTGTGGCACTGGATACGGATCAGGCGAAGGTAGCACTGCTGCGGCTGGCGGATCGCCCCGGGGTTGCGGCACAGCTTTTTGGCGAACTGGCACGGCAAAACCTTGATGTGGATTTGATTATCCAATCCATTCACGAAGGGCAAACGAACGATATTGCCTTCACGGTGCAAAAGAGCGTTCTTAAACAAGCCGAAGCTGTTGCCGTGGCCTTTTATTCCCGCTTGAATCCACGGGTTGAAGAGACGGATGTGCTTGTGGATGCCGAGATTGCCAAGGTGAGTATCACCGGTGCAGGGATGATTGGCCGACCGGGGGTGGCCGCTCAGATGTTTTCGGCCTTGGCAGCAGCGGGTATTAACCTACAAATGATTTCCACCTCTGAAGTGAATGTCAGTTGTACTGTGGCTGCAGCAGATGCAGGTCGAGCGATCGCCGTTCTCTCCCAAGCCTTTGATGTGGAAGCCGCCACCACTGTTCCCCAAGAAACCCCCGATGCCCCACCGGTGCGAGGCGTTGCCCTTGATCCCAAGCAGGCACGGATTGCGATTCGCGATGTGCCCGATCGCCCTGGCATGGCGGCAGCGATTTTCCAGACCCTTGCGGATGCCGCCATTAGCGTGGACATGATTATCCAATCCCAGCGATCGCGTCCCCTAGGGGGTGTGATGACCCGCGATATTGCCTTTACGGTGGCCTCTGCCGATGCCGAGCGAGCTACGGAACTACTCAAGGGGGTTCAGACCCAATTGGGCTACGGCGACATCCTCGTGGATACGGCGATCGCCAAAGTGAGCATTGTCGGTGTGGGGATGATCCACCGTCCGGGGATTGCGGCGCAAATGTTTGCGGCCCTTGCCCGTGAAAACATCAACATTCAAATGATTGCCACGTCGGAAATTCGTGTTAGTTGTGTGGTGTCAGAATCAGAGGGGGTACGGGCGCTGCGGGCGGTGCATACGGCCTTTGGTCTAGATGGTGAGGCCCCCGTCGTCATTCCCGATGTTGGTAAATAGACCGCCCCACTGGCAAATTGCCCTTGTGCTCGGCGTGGGCGTGTTGGCGGTTTCTACGGCTGCTGTGCTGGTGCGCTGGGGCGTTGCTGGCTTAGCCACCGATTCCCTAGGCGTGACCGTGGGGTTGAGCATTTTCTTGGCCTGTGGTCGTCTGAGTTTGGCCGCCCTCTTTTTGATTCCGCAACTTTACCCTTGGCCGTGGCCAGACCTGACTCGCCAAAATCTGCGTTGGGCACTGGCTGCTGGCGTTGCCCTTGCGGCGCACTTTAGCCTCTGGTTCACCTCACTGAACTACACCTCAGTGGCAGCCTCAACAACACTGGTGACCACAACTCCCATCTGGTCGGCCCTCGTCGGGTACCTTTGGCAGCGACAAACCCTTAAACCCCGTGCTTGGGTGGGCATGGCGATCGCCCTTGGCGGCAGTGCCCTGATTGGAATAGGAGAACCGACGACTGGGGTGGCAAGGAACCCCCTGCTGGGACATGTCCTGGCGATCGCTGCAGCGTGGGCGGTTAGTGCTTACTTTATTTGTGGTCAAGCTGCCCAAAAAGGGGGTCTCGCGATTCACCACTATGCCCTTGTTGCCTATGCCACTGCTGCTGTGGCGCTCCTCCCCCTGCCGCCCCTCCTTGGCTTTGCCTACACGGGTTGGCCGCTAAAGCTCTATGGCGCTATTCTCCTGCTAGCGCTGATTCCGCAGTTGGTGGGGCACACCAGTCTCAATTGGGGCGTGCGTTGGCTCTCCCCCACATGGGTAACCCTTCTAGTGTTGGCAGAACCGATTGCTGCAAGTCTCTTTGCCCTGCTACTCTTTGGTGAGATGCCGACAACGGCAGTGATGACGGGGGGCAGTCTGGTGGTGGTGGGCTTAAGCGTGGCACTGTGGCCTAATTCCTAGGGGGGTTTCGGCGATCGCCGCCGCTGTTTGAGGGTATCCAAAGCATCCCCCAAGGCGGTAATGAGCCCCTCACGGGTACGGGCATGATTTTGCCGTTCCTCCTCTAGGGCACGCCGTAGCCGTTCATTTTCCAAGAGGGCTTCAATCAGTTGTGCCTGAAGTTCGGCAACAGAGGTTTGACTGCGCACGCGGGCTTCAATCCGTGCCCGTTCCTCCGCTCCTTCCGGGGCTTCAGGATCCACAGGCGGTGGGGGCGGTTCAGGAACCAGTGACAGCAGTTCATTTGCTCGCGCCTGTGCCCGTTGCAGTTGCTCTTGCAGACGTTGAAGCTGTTCCTGAAAATCTGCCACAGTGGATAAGGCACAGTTAGAAATTCTAGGGCTATTTTGATACGAGTATCCTCAGAAAACAAGGGTCATGGTATATTCGTGAGTGGTGAGGCACTCCAAGCATGGTGGCACTGGGCACAGGGGATTATTCCAGCCCCTGAGCGCGAGAGCGGCCTACGGGAGTTAAAACAATTTCTCAGTGCCTTCACCGCATTGAGTCCCCTTGACATCACACTGCGCCGATTTCCACTCCAGATTCATCTCAAACGGCCCCTTGCAGAACTCCAAGAGCGTTGGCAACGCCGCTGGCAGGAGCGGGTTCCTTTGCAATATCTCATTGGTACGGCTCACTGGCACGATCTCGAATTAGTCGTCACCCCCAGTGTGTTGATTCCCCGGCCAGAAACAGAGGAACTCCTAGAAGTGGTGGCAGCAAGGGTACCCCCTTGGCAACAACAGGGGCAGTGGCTGGATTTGGGTACGGGGAGTGGGGCGATCGCCATTGGCTTGGCGCGGTTATTTGCGGCAGCACTGGTTCATGCCGTGGATTGTAGCCCTGAGGCCCTAGAGGTTGCGCAAGTTAATATTCAAAAGTACGCTTTGGGCGATCGCGTGCGCTGCTACGTTGGGAGTTGGTTTGCCCCCCTTACCCATCTGCAAGGGCAGGTGCAGGGCATTGTCAGTAATCCCCCCTATATTCCCACCCGTCTAGTGGCCACTCTCCAACCGGAGGTACAGTACCATGAACCCCCCCTTGCCCTCGATGGTGGTGTGGATGGCTTGCAGGCGATTCGCCAGATTGTTGAGACAGCGCCAGAGTATCTTCAGCCCCAAGGCTGGCTCTTTATCGAATTCATGGCAACCCAAGGGGAAGCTGTGGCGGCGCTAGCAATGGCCACCCAAGCCTATGAACGAGTGGAAATTCTTCGGGATCTCAGTGGCCACGATCGCTTTTTGCTCGCTCAAGCAGTTTAGCCGCGATCCCAGCGCCAGAGGGCAACCATCAGGGCAACCACCCCAATTTGCAACGCCAGATTCCACACCAAATCCTCACCTGCAGTGCCCGCCAATCCCTTGAGGCCAAGGATAAAGGCACCCATGAGGCCGGAAGCGGCAAAAACGGCATAGAAAACGCGCCGTAGTCCCCGATAGGGAGCTGCTGCCTCGGCTCGCAGGCGATCGCGCAGGGTTGATTGAGTCACTTCAGCCGGTTGCTGGGGTTCGTTAGCAGCCATCTTGATTTTCCCGTCACCTGGAAATATCCTACGTCTCTACAATAGGGAACGGTGTGCATGAATGACGGTCTAAGGCCGTAGGCCAAAAGAGATGTGAGGAGTTGGATATGCATGGGCAGCAAATCAGTGTAGCACTGGCGATCGCCTTGGGTAGCACGGTTGCAATTCCCCAACTCAGTCAACCCTCCCAAAATACCCGTGCAGGGACACTCCACTGGAGCGATGCTTCATTTCCTGTGGAAAATTTCCAAGGCTATACTTCTCCCTTCGGCTACCGGCGATCGCCCACAGGGGAACCCACCACTGAATTTCACAATGGTCTTGACTTTGCTGCTCCCCAAGGAAGTTATATCCGCAATTGGTGGGTCGGGCAGGTGATTGAAGTTTCCGATCACACCGCCTGTGGCACACTGGTACGGATTCAATCGGGGGCTTGGGAACACGTTTACTGCCACATGATGGGGCGGGTTGAGCAGACCCCCCAAGGACGAGCCATGGTCGATCGCGCCGGTGGCATTTTGATCCTAGAGGGGCAGTGGGTACCCACGGGGGCACGTATTGGTCGAGTGGGCATGACAGGGCGCACCACCGGCCCTCACCTTCACTGGACACTCCGGTACCGAGGGCAGTTGGTCAACCCTGCGGTGGTTCTACAGGCCATGTATGGCAGCCAAGCTCAACGGTAACTCTCTGATTAAAAACTCACGGGACTGACGGGGCTCGAACCCGCAACTTCCGCCGTGACAGGGCGGTGCTCTAACCGATTGAACTACAGTCCCAATTTTTGAGCGATTTTTAGACTATCAGGAAAATCATGGCCTTGTCAACTGGTTAAATTTGCCTTGCAGGGCGATCCCATACTCAGGCAGTTGCAAAGCGAGGTAGTCATCCTCCCCCTAGTACCCAATGCACTTGGTTTTCAATCCCCCAATGACCACGCACC